>OZSS01000303.1_pt1 | contig 22917 bp, 21 predicted proteins | sample 1779911 | NCBI WGS metagenome assembly OZSS01 (sample SAMEA2603589, study PRJEB24840) | metagenome | biome: Water; feature: Photic zone; material: Seawater sample | place: Mediterranean Sea | collected 2013-11-12 | depth 10 m
TAACTGGATGGTGCCCCCAGAGAGACTCGAACTCCCGACCCACTGATTACAAATCAGTTGCTCTACCAGCTGAGCTATAGAGGCACGGATTGACGTTAGAAACATTTTATTATTTTTGCAATAAATTTTTATTTGAAGAGATCTATTTGTATATTTTTTGTAATTTTTCAGTTATTTCATTTTCATCATGACTTTGATTTTAGTTAGCTTGGGAGTTACCTTATCACTTTTTGGTCTATTGGGACTTTCCGTAGTTATTTATTCGAGTTTTTTAGTTCGAAAAAACACTAACCATTACTCCGAGGAAGAGAAGAAAACTACCTTCGAAAGATTAATAGTAATAAATTATCTTGCACTTTCCCTAGCCGCTTTTGGTCTTATTATGATACTTGTTGGATTACTATTAAGGTAGAGGTACCTTCTCTACTGCTGTTTTTATTAATTCCAAACAATCTGGCGTGGAAAACCTATGATCTATTCCTTTAATAATTTGAAGCTGCATATCATCGCTTCTGATCTTCTTTAATATATTGATACTCGTAGAGAGTGGTACATCTTCATCGTGCGATCCATGGAAAAGCCTTACTGGGCAATCGATGCTTTGCTCTTTTGTCAAAACTAGATTGTTATTTCCGTCTTCAATTAGTTTTTGAGTAATAATTAGTGGCTCATCAAAATACTCAGAATAAAAGGAAAGCTTCCCTGTGCTTAATAGCTCTTGCCTTTGATCATGGGAAAGGTTTTTACTAGAATACTGGACTGTAAAGTCAGGAGCGGCTGCAATACCAATGATTCCTGCTACTTTTTCAGGAAACATGCGCGCAAACAACAGCGATATCCATCCCCCAAGAGAGGACCCAACCAAAATTTGAGGCCCCGATGTAAGCCCCGTAACAATTCTTTTTGTATCGTCAAGCCAATCAGAAATAGAAGTGTCTTCAAACATTCCTGAGGATGCTCCATGACCTCTATAGTCAAACCTCAAAAAGTCTCTGTCGTTTTCTTCGGCCCATTTGGACAAAAAAACAGCTTTCGTACCCTCTTTATCTGATTTCAAACCACTCAAAAATACAACACCTGGCAAATTTTTTCTTTTTTTACTACCAATAACTTGTGAAAAAGACAGTTTTTGTCCATCATTAAGTTCAAAGAAACTTACTTTAACCATACCTATGTTCTATTCCTTTGCATATATTTAATACAATAATCTCACACGCATGAACATTCTTCAACTTCTAAGCAGCCTTAATTCTGATATTTCTATAAGAGCGGTCGCCGCTCACTCTAAAGTTTTAAAAGATAATAACTGGAATTCCTATGTTTTTGCTCCTCTGGGCAGAGAATTATCATATTTTAAAAGATGGGGTGCAGAAATAGTCAGTCGGCGTTCCTCATCATTAGATATTGTTTATTCTAAAGGGACCATTAAAGAAATTTGCAATGTTGTATCCTCAAACTCAATAACAATCTTACATGTCTATGATATTGTCGGTTACAGAGCAGCTTTACAGGTTCAGAAAACCTGTTCGATCAAAATAATTATGTCTTTACTAGAAAACAAATTAGAGAAGAGTGTAATAGGAAGATTGAATGAAACCATATTTGGAGAGTCGTTACCTAGAGTTACAACCTTAGTACCCAGCAAAACGGCTCATAAAGAACTTCTAACAAAATATGCAAGAAAAAACGTTGATTTGTTTCATGTTCCGGTTCCAGTTGACTTCACGATATATGATGAAAAGAAAATAAGCCAAGAACGAACGATTTCTTTAGCGACACAGTGGGGGATGCTTGAAAAGCCTAGGCATATAATTTTTACTAGAGCGTACTTCAATTCAAAAAAATGGCAAAACCAGATTATAAAACTCTCAATAAGTCTTGAGAAACTGCCAGAAAATATGAAACCTTATATCGTTATTTTGAAAAATAACGCTAATAAGAAGCAACTTAGCCTTTTTGAAGAAAAATACTTTAAAAATAGAACTAGTGTTTTATGTCTTATGGATCAATTAACTGACCTAGAAGCTGCTCTAAAACTATCCTCGATATACTTGGAGCTTAACCCCCAAAAAGATCATTATTCTATTGATATATTAAATGCTTTGGCTATGGGTAGTGCAGTGGTTTGTTGGCAAAACGCGGTAAATAAAGAGCTTGTACCTAGCGACTACCATAATTACTTACCTGCTGACAGTGAAACGAAGACTATCGAGAAAATCTTGACTAGCTTACTACAGATGAAATCAAGCGAGAGGGATTTTACTGGACGAACATGCCGTAATTATGTATTAAACAATTTCAATATAAAAAATATGGAAGAGTCTTTAATCTATGCATACAGTACTTTATCTTTTAGAAAAGCAAGTTAAAGAAGTATAGCGTGAGTTTGCAACTGCCTGAAGACAAAAAAATAGTAATCGAACTTTCTGATGGTTCTCTTAGGAACTATCACTCGGGTATAACTGGCTTAGAGATAGCAGAAGAAATATCTCCTTCTCTGGCAAAGAGGTCTTTAGCGTGTTCTGTAAATGGGGACTTAACAGACCTCTCAACTAGGCTAACAGAAGATTGCTCTCTTACATTACATACCGCCAAAGATACCGAAATAGCACTAGAGTTAATTCGGCATGATTGTGCCCATATTTTAGCTAGAGCAGTTCAAGAGATATGGCCAGATGTGAAAGTGACCATAGGTCCAGTTATTCAAGATGGATTCTTTTATGACTTCGATAAAGAAGAACCCTTTTCTGAGAATGACATAGAGAAAATTGAAAAGCTTATGAGATCAATTATAGCAAGAAAAGACCTTGTTAAAAAAGAAATATGGGATCGCAAGAGAGCTCTAGAGTTTTACAAAGAAAAAAATGAGCCCTACAAAGTCGAACTGATCCAAGATATTCCGACCGATCAGGATATTAAGATGTATTGGCATGGAGACTGGCAAGACCTGTGTAGAGGTCCACATTTAGTTCACACAGGGCAGGTTCCGGCAGATGCTTTTAAACTTACGAGGGTTGCTGGTGCCTACTGGAAAGGCGACAGCAAAAATAAAATGCTGCAGAGGATATATGGAGTCGCCTTTGGAAACAAAGATGAACTAAAGCAATATTTTTTTAGGCTTGAAGAAGCGGAAAAGCGGGACCATAGAAAAATTGGAAGAGAAATGAGTTTGTTCCACTTACAAGAAGAAGCTACTGGAAGTGTTTTTTGGCATCCGAGTGGGTGGAGGTTATACTCTTCATTACAAGAATATATGAGAAGAAAACTTGAAGACAATGGCTATCTAGAGGTAAAAACACCACAAATATTAGATAGGAAACTTTGGGAAAAATCAGGCCACTGGGATAAATTCAGAGAAAATATGTTTATTGTTGAGGTTGATGAAAAAGAAAAAGCACCAAGAATAAATGCACTAAAGCCGATGAATTGCCCTTGCCATGTGCTGATTTATAATCAAGGTATAAAATCTTACAGGGATCTACCTTTAAGAATGGCTGAATTTGGAGCTTGTCATAGGAACGAGCCTTCAGGTGCACTACACGGTCTAATGAGAGTACGAGCTTTCTTACAAGACGATGCCCACATTTTCTGCACTGAGCAACAAATAGAAAGTGAAACAAAAAAATTTATTGACCTTTTAAGTACTGTTTATCAAGAACTAGGTTTTGCAGAGTTTAAGATCAAATTTTCCGATAGGCCAGTGAATAGAGCTGGAAATGACCAGGTTTGGGACCGCGCAGAGCAAGCCTTAAAAAGTGCTACCACAATAGCAGGTTATGACTATGCAATAAATAAAGGCGAGGGAGCTTTTTATGGCCCAAAGTTAGAATTCGTTTTAACTGACGCTTTAGGACGGGATTGGCAGTGCGGCACATTACAAGTCGACTTTGTCTTACCAGAAAGATTGGGATCAACCTATATAGACGATATGGGAGAAAAGAAGCACCCTGTGATGTTACATAGAGCAATTCTAGGATCTTTTGAAAGGTTTATTGGCATTTTGCTTGAAAATACAACTGGCAGACTTCCTCTGTGGCTTGCCCCAACACAAATTGTAATTGCATCCATAACAACTAATGTAGCTGAATATACGACTGAAGTTGCCAGATCATTTAAAAATGTGGGATTGCGGTGCAAAGTTGATAACAGGAACGAAAAAATTAATTATAAAGTTAGAGAACATTCTCTTTCAAAGACCCCTGTAATCGCGGTTGTGGGTGAAAAAGAAATTGAAACTCGATCAATTAACCTACGACGGCTCGGTAGCAAAGAGTCTCAAACTATCTCATTAGATGCTGCTATCAAAGCGCTTTCGATGGAAGCCACGCCACCAGACATAAAAACGTTAAAAACAAAATAGGCAAGATTATAGCAACAAATTAAATCCAATTAATTCTGATAAAAAGGAGCTTGAAATAGTAAGAAGAAATCAAGAAATGACCTCGGGGCAAAAGGAAGTGGCGGCTCGAGTAAATGCGTCAATTATATGTAAAGAAGTGCGCTTAATAGATGCCGACGGAAATATGGTTGGTATTGTGACCCCAGAGAAAGCCAACACTATGGCTATCGAGTCAGGCCTAGATCTCGTTGAAATTTCTCCTAATGCTAGTCCCCCGGTTTGCAAGATAATGGACTTTGGTAAATTTAAATATGATCAACAAAAAAGAGAAGCAGAGGCACGAAAGAAACAAAAGACAATTGAACTTAAGGAAATAAAGTTTAGACCAAATACCGACAAGCATGACTATGAAGTCAAAATGCGCTCAGTCACTAAATTTCTTGAAAATGGAGATAAAGTAAAAATAACGCTAAGATTCAGAGGCAGAGAAATGGCTCATCAAGAATTAGGCGCAGAACTAATGGAACGGGTAGCAGTCGATACTGCCCATCTTGGAAAGCCAGACGTTATCCCTAAAGTCGAGGGGAGACAAATGATTATGATAATATATCCCAATACTTAATGCGCGTCACTTTTTGGTTTAGATAAAAATAGAAATGCTTCGTCACTTCTTTGAAATAATACCTTTCTATTTTATAATTATAGCGTTGAACATACTTCCTTTCGAAAGCCGAGTTTATTGGGGCGGTCAGGTTTGTAGTTTAATATTACCTCTGGTTAGAAGTTTTTATGAAAGGGTAGATAAAAACCTTAAATTGATCTACCCAAATTGGTCTCATCAAAAAAGAAAAGAGTTTATTAAAGAGAACTCAAAAATGATTGGCAAAAGCTTTATAGAGCTCATGTTCAATAAAGAGTTTCAACACCGTAGTCATAGAATTAAGTATAATAAAAAAGAATTAATGCCTCTTATTGCCGCAAAGAAAATAAATCAGCCAATAATTATAATATCTGGGCATATTGGCTCATGGGAGGCCGTTAGAGCTGTGCTAAAAAATTATGACCTCACATCTGCTGCCCTATATCAACGAAATAGAAATGTTTTTTATGAACGCCTTCATCTTAAAGCAATTAAAGAGGGTGGCGAGCCTATTTTTGAGGTAGGTCGATCCGGTACTAGGAAAATGATTACTCTTATAAAGTCAGGCGGGGTAGTAGCGCTGATGATTGACCAAGCAGTCAAAGGAGGTCAATACTTTAAATTTCTTGGGGTACCTGCAAAGACATCAACATCAATTGCTGAAATATCAATGAAATATGATGCTCTGTTAATACCGGCATATGGTATCAGAACAGATAATAGTGATATCAAGGTTACTTTCGATAAACCGATAGAGTTAAAATCTGTAAGTCACATTACCAAAGAAATGAATTTAAGCCTCGAGAAGAGAATTATAGAAGCTCCCACCCAGTGGTATTGGCCTCACAGACGTTGGAAGTAAAAGGCTCCAGGTAAAAACCAATAACCCGGAGCCAAAATTCTATATTATAAGATGCTTAACTACACCCACCTGTTTTAGAACAAGATACTGCATCTGGTGACACCGTAGGTGCTTCACAGCCGGCAATAAAAAGTCCGCCGAATGCTATCGCAAAAAGTAGAACATATTTCTTCATAACACTAATCCTCAATTTCAAAACTTCGTTACCCTACCATATATTTTAACACTCAATCAACCCAAAAAATAAATTTCAAATTCTTATTTTAATTAACTTTTTTTTTTTTTGTGATACTTTGATAACACAGCTACTCATTAAAAAAAAGATTGCAAAGATGATGATTTTTAATCCATGGAAAAAGAGAAAAGTAGGCTCTGACAAGACACAGTTAGTTTCGGAGAATGCCACTAAAAAAGAGCATGCTATCAATTTTAAAGAGATTAACCTTGATGAAGATAACTCGCCTTCTCTGTTAGGAAAAGAAATAAAAATAATTGGAAAGATATCTTCTAAAGGCGCTCTTCAGTTAGATGGAGATTTAGAGGGGGAAATTACAGCATCTAAGTTAGTTATCGAAAAATCAGCAAAGGTAGTTGGGTCTGTCACTTCCGATGATCTAGTCATCAAGGGTAGAATCATTGGCCCTGTATTCGGAAAAAAAGTTAGATTTGGATCCTCAGCAAGGGTAGAAGGAGATACTTTCCATGAAACAATTGCTATTGAAGATGGAGCTTACTATGAGGGTTCTATAAAAAGGCACGTTGGCGGCACTGAAAGACTAAACAAACTTCTTAAAAACAAGTAAGTAAAGAAGAATTAAACCCTATAAATGTTTCCTAGTTGGAAACTCTTCTGATCAGAACATTTCCAACTGGAACATTATTTACGTTTTCTATGATCCTTGTTGGTTGACTATGCAGAACTGTTTCAACACCGAACCTATCAACCAATGTTGCTTTTACCCTAACTTGGCTACCAACTACCGTTTGGTCAAGATTTAACTTTTTTGTGTTCTCTCCTGTTAATGAAACCCAATTTCTTCCATCTCTGCTGCGTTCCCATGCAACATCAATTGAAGCGATCCCATCATCATCTGAGAGCGATTCAGTTCTTGCCTCTAAAACAGCACCTTCTTTTTCTTCGCCCATTATGACTACATCACCAAGAACAGGGTCATCGATATTTCTAACGGCTTCGCTCTCATTAGAATATATGACTTCCCTATTATCAAAACCATCTATATATTCCACTCTTACTCTGTAAGTGTAGGAAACATGCTCCTGTCTAAGGTTCAAAACTTCCGTATCATCTTCAGTATAGTTTTCCCACCCAGTATTAGGTGATGTTCTTTGCCAAGTAAAATTGAATGGGCCCATTCCATCCTCATCATATACGTCTGATATATCTAATATAAGGGCGCTATCCTCAGCACTTTCTCCAGTCAGACGAACAACCCCTGTTGGCTTGTCATTAACGTTGACTACGGGAGTAGTAGGTGCAGAGGTTAAAGTTTCGAGGTTTCCTTGGCCATCTAGATATGTGAGAACAACTCGTAACGTTTTTCCAACATGCTCTTGTCTAGGTGTGAAAGATTGGTTGGTAGCTCCAGGTATTGTCCTGTAGGAGCTTCCATCATTGGACAATTTCCAAACAACATTTACTTCCCCAATACCATCCTTATCGATTATTGAAGTGAGATCTGCAATCAATGGTTCATCTTCCAACACACTGTCCGTACTACTTGCTCTATCAACGTTGGTTTGATCCGAATTTAAGTTATCATCGTCGTTATTGTTACTTGCTGCTGATCCATCTTTATCTTTAGTTACTGATTTTTTTGAATTTTCGTTACCCTTCACAGCATCGCTGTTCTTTTTCTTTTGCTGTTTAGCTGAGTAGTTTTTTTTTAATTTTTCTAAAGTTTTGGGAGGAAAGACTTCTTCATCGGAGCCTCCAGCAGATACTGCCGACCTCAATGAGAGCCCTAGCAATACCAAAGCTACCAGTGTAATTTTTAATAATAAATTAATACGCATTACCCCTCCAAGAGAATAGTATCAGAAAACTCTTTAATTTTTACCACATTTTTATTTTTTTTATAGCATAAATAATAAAATAAATAATAAAATTTTCAAACATTGTTGCACATCTTCAACCATCGTGATTTTTCATCAACTAACTATGCAATTAATGTGTTGCTGCAAGCTCCATTCTTTCATTAACAAAGAAACTTAATTATGTTGATACAAAACTTAAAAAATCATATAATTGAAGAAAAAGAGGCTAACTTTTGGGCAGCATAGGACGTTATTAATAGCGGATCGAAAAATCTGCAAAACAAATGGTGGTAAACTATGCTTGAAAAAGAACTAAATGAACTTTCTGACGAAACAATATTGACACTCTACAAATCAATTGTTCCTTCAACCTCAATAATTGAGTCAGTTAATAAAAAGCTTGAGAGACAATCAGCAGAAGGAACCTTGAGAAACAAAAAAGATCTAAGCAAAAGAAACGACAACGATTTTAGAGCTGATAAAACCTTTCTTAATTTTCAAAGACATGTGATCGAGTTGAAGCTGTTGTCTGTGAAAATACTTGAAGAAATCAATAAGAGAGATTTATACGAGTTAGATAGCTATCAACGAAAATCAGAGGAAGTAGCCTATGTTGAATCTTGTTCTGACGCTGTAGACTCTTCGCCAAACTTGACTTCCGTTCCTCAAGGCGCAGAAACATTGCCTTATTTAAATCGAGAGGCTAAACCTTAACTATTGGCTAATTTTTGTAGTTTTATATTTTAAGGAAATTTTCAGTTGTGCCTTCCTTCAGGAATAGTGATCGGCGTCTGTGATTTTCTTAGAAGGAAATATTTTGGAAGTTTTCTATGAAAACTAAAAATGATCCACTGAAAACTGGGATTTTAAATGGAATAAGAGTGCTGGATCTAAGCAGAATGCTATCTGGTCCATACGCTACAATGTTGCTGGCTGACCATGGAGCTGAGGTAATAAAAGTTGAGAACGCTGAGGGGGACTCAAGCAGGAGAAGCGGCCCTTTTAAAGATACTGACAAAAAAAAAGAATGGTCAGGCTATTTTATCAGTTTAAATAGAAATAAGAGAAGTATTTGCCTTAATCTGAAAAAGAAAAATGATGTCGATTTTTTAAAAAAATTAATCGAAGAAGTTGATGTTTTAGTTGAAAACTTTCGACCTGGCGTTATGGAGCGGCTGGGGTTTTCGTTTGATGAAGTGTTAAAAATAAATCCAAAAATTGTTTACGGTTCAATAAGCGGTTTTGGATCAAATATGTTTGGAGAAAGCCCATACAAAAATTGGCCATCATATGACGTCGTTGCCCAAGCAATGGGAGGGCTGATAAGTTTAACCGGCTATGATGAAGACACCCCTCTTAAAGTAGGTCCAGGTATCGCAGATATCTTCTCAGGGGCTTTACTATCCTTTGGTCTCTTGGCCTCAATTTTAAAAACAAAGGCCACTGGCAAGGGCCAATTAGTTGAAGTTGCAATGTATGACGCAATTGTAAGCATGTGCGAGAGAGCGATTTATCAATATGACTTTAATGGAGTTATCCCAAAACCAGAAGGAAATGGCCATCCATTATTAGCACCGTTTGGAATATATAAAGCAAAAGATGGTTTTGTTGCTATAGGAATCGTAGAAAATTCTTATTGGGAAGTTTTCAAAAAAATAATGAACCTTGCTGATCTTAATAATGATCTTAAATACGGAACGATTGCCTTAAGAGCAGAAAATAGAAACGAACTAAATAAAAAAATCAATATATGGACCAGAGAATTTAGCAAAAAAGAATTAGGGGAGTTACTCGGAGGAAAAATTCCATTTGGCCCAGTTAATACCGTGAAAGAGATATTTGAAGATCCACATATAAGCAACAGAAATATGATACTGGAGATAGAACAACCTTTTGATAAAGAAAAAATTTGGAAGGTAGCGGGCAACCCGATTAAATTTAAGGGCTTTGACTCACTTAGTTCAACACCACCCATTCTAGGAGAACATAAGAGCTATTACGCCACTAATGTTAAATCAAATGTTTTAAAACAACCAAACTTTTTCCAACCTCAAAAAAGTGAGTATAGGTGTGTAGTGATATTTAACATTAAAGACAATAAAGCTTTTCAATTTTACTCTAACTCGTTTACTTGGCTAAATTCAAAAGAAACGCATCTAATTTGTGGGTTAAATAAACGTGAAATTAAACCTATTGAAAACCTTTTAAAAACTGTAACTTTTTGTTTTTCAGCACTAAATACAGAAAAGGAGGAACACAAAGGAGATATAGAATTTCTGAACCTAAAGCTATCTAATAAAAATATTTCTGAGATATCGTTTATAAATACTGAAGTCGAAATATTATTATCAACAATAGCATAATACTCTGGCTTAAGTTGGCACTAAATTTGCTCTGTAAAAGTAAATATTAGAGAGGTTAATTACATGCATAGAACAAACGAAGCTAATTTAAGCTCAATTACTGATAATCTTGAGAAATTACGTGAATGCTTTGGAAAGTGGGTAAATTTGTCTATCGAGTCAGATAGCAGAGTTATTGTAACATCAGAAGAGACCAGTATTTTTAAAATGGGCTCCCGTGAAATTAAACTTGGTGAATTATGTGAGGAAAGTTCGAAGAAGATTGCCCAGAGAATATCTGAAGGAAAAAAACTAAAGGCACGACTATGTGATTTTAGACCTTCATTTTTGAGTGGCTATAAGGGGAACCCAGAAGTCATGATATCCATTTGGGAAAATTAGTTTTCCTAAGCGGTTTAACTATTATCATATCTTGTAATTGATTTTTCTCTGAACACGTTAGCAAATTATAAATGAGCCATTTGTCAGTGAATGTGCAAAATTAATTGAGAAATCTGACCTAAGAACGAATTTGAATTAATAATTGAAATTTGTTTTTTTTTATTTAAACTTTAATCGAGGTCGGTCACTAGCCCTCATAAAAAAAAGGCTTTAAGATAATCTGGTTTCTGTAGTAATGGTAGGTGACTATGATTAAAATTATACAACGCTTCGTATCTACCCGACTAAGGTTTTTTTAGGTCATAGGGCGATGAAGGATCAAATTAATCCAACTAGGAAAAGATTAAACCTAGGCCTAAACGCTATCGGAACCGTGGACACAATATTATCTTGGGATAAGTTAGAAATGTGTTTCGGAGCTTCTTTTAAATTTTCTACTGAGACTAGGTTTGAAATAACAAAAGAGCTGGCAGTACAACAGAGCCGAATACAGAAACTCGTGTCCGAAAAGACATCAACTAAGATGTATACTTTTCAAGAAAGTTCAAGAAAGCTAGCCAAAGATATTGAAAATTTAATTGAAACCAATGACAAGAGATCCTTGTCATTTATTGCAGATATAGTTAAGAGAGAAACAGGGAACGAAATAAAAGCTTTTTATGGCGCCCTGAAATCTATTGCAGGAACTGAAAATGATTTTGGGTTTGTAAGACCAAACGATCTCTATAGGGACATAATAAGAAAAATAGTTAAAATTTTATTAAAAGAGAGCATCTCTCTTTCTTTACATGTTCAATCTAATCTGAATAAGTTTATGACAGAGCTTGATAGACAGATGCCAGAAACTATCTTCCCGAAATCAAACGCAAATTATATTGAAGAGGGAAGAATAAGAATTCTCAAAGACTATCTAAGAGGGCATTTACGAGCTAATAACTAGTTTCATTTCAATAGAACGGGCTTTGGAGGGGGTAACGTAATATAGGTCATTGCTCCAGATTTCACTACACTTCTTTGCTCTTTTTTTCTAGTGAGTAAAATTTCTATGCCCTCCTTATGGTCGTCATATGACTTCGAAAAACGATGACTACCATTTCCATTGGATACAAAAAATAGAAAATCAGTTTTTGATGGTCTTGCAGCAGCAAATAAAGATGCCACAGAAGGATTACTTATAGGCGCGATTGGCAACCCTTTAACAATATATGTGTTATAGGGGTTTTTTTCTTTGATCTCTGCTTTTGTTGGGCTTCTTGCAATTATATTCTTTCCCATTGTCAATCCATAAAGGACTGTCGGATCAGCCTGAAGTTTCATACCCTTAGCCAGTCGATTGTGAAAAACAGAAGAAATAAGCTGTTTCTCAGAGTCATTTACAGTTTCTTTTTCTAAAATTGACGCTAGGATCAATAGCTCTCTTGGGCTTTTTAATTCTGTGTTTCTTGATCGCATTAGCCATGCTCTACCGACATTCGCTCTTTGCAATAGCATAATTTTTGATAAAACCTTTTCTCGGTTTTCTCCAAATTTTAGAAATAGTTTTCCAGTGGCTAAACTTCCTTCTTCGGGAACAAAATCTATATTCCCAGTAAGATTTTTTGTTGAGTTAATTTTTTTCACTATTGCATGAGAGGTCATGCCGGCCTCCAAAAACAACTCAATTTTTTCTTCAGAAGTTTGCTCGCCCGAAATATTATTTTCAATCTTTTCTATGAGCTTCGAATTTTCTATCTCAATCAAAGCGAGTTCAGATTTTAGTTTGTGCAGTTCATTCGTAAGACTTTCAATTTTAATGCTGAGTGGTTTGGAAACACTCTTTACCAACGGTGTTAAAGCATCGTCTGATCTAAAGCACACACCCTCCCAATCAGTTTTTCCTGAAATGATCTTAATCTTTTCATCTTCAAGAATTAGAAATTCAGTTCCTTTTTTACTACTTCCAAGCCAAATGCCGTCATCAAAAACAAGTTTAAAAACTTGTTCATTCACAAAAGCTTCTCCTATTCCTTCCTCATTTTGTTCTGTTACTGTTACTACATGTAAATCAAAATCGTCAGATTGACCCTTAACACAGCTTAAAACCTTCGGAAAGCCTTCAGAAAGGCTCTTATATGGTGAGTGAAAAGCAAAGATAAAAATAAGTATTGGGAGAAGCACTCTTAGCATGACAAACATAATTAAATGGCAAATTAAATTTTATGAAAACTCACATCTAATAATGCACCATCGTCTATTGTTACTCTTTTATAGGATAATTTCCCCTTGACACTGCCAGAAGATGCTATTGTAATTTTATTTGAGGAAACTTCGCCTTCAAAATTTCCAATTACAATAAGGTGCTCGGCAAATATTGAACCCTTCACCGTTCCTTCTCTTTCAATTACTATCTCCGAGGCATTAAGCTCCCCTTTGACTGATCCCGCAACTGTTATTAAGTTTGGCGACGTTATACGTCCTTCGAAAACCAAGTCACTTGCTACAACAGTCCCCGAACCAGTTTCGCTATTTAAAAAGCTTGTTCCAGAAAATTTTGATCGAATATTCACGGTGTACAACCTCTTACTTTTTAACTCTAAATACTGCCTAATAGGTTTGTGTCTTCCGCACTTTTAGCAATAATAGCAACCTGGAAATGGGTAGCAACGATTCTTTATCACACTTTTTCTGTAGCTTTTATTTTTTTAAGCTTCTGCATGTGGTTAGAGTTTTAGAAAATCTGCGTAAGATGTTATAATTTTGTTAATAAAGCTAACAATTTTAAAATTGACAAAAGTTGGTCGACATGAGATACACCGCTGCCCATTGGGGAACTTATAAAATAATTAAGGATAAAGGGAAAAGATTTAAACTATTTCCTTTTGAGCAAGACAAAGACCCATCAGATATAGGTCGAGGGATAGAAACTGCGTTGACCAGCAGCGCACGTATTCGTAAACCAGCTTTTAGAAGGGGTTGGCTAGAGAAAAATCAACACCATAAGAACATAAAAAGAGGTGAAGATCAATTTATAGAAGTCTCCTGGGAAGATGCTTTTGAATTAGTCAGCAAAGACATAAAACGAGTGATTTCTAACTATGGAAACGAAAGTATCTATGCTGGTTCATACGGCTGGGCTAGCGCTGGTCGGTTTCACCACGCCCAGAGCCATTTGAGGCGATTTCTAAATCTAATTGGTGGATATACTTATTCAAAAAACACTTACAGCTATGCTGCGGCTGAGGTGATAGTCCCTCATGTACTAGGAAATTTTTATAACTTTCTCTTCGACACCACGAGTTGGGTATCAATCAAAGATAATACATCTCTATTCTTAGCTTTCGGAGGCATTCCTCTAAAAAATGGACAAATAAGTCAAGGTGGAGTCGGTTCACACATTCAGAAAGATTATTTGAAAAAAGCTGCTCTAAAGGGGGTTAACTTTATAAACGTGAGCCCCTTGAAATCTGATCTGGAAGGGGTCGGCAATATAGAATGGCTCCCGCTAAAACCCAATACCGATGTGGCTCTCATGTTGGCTCTTTGCTACGAACTTAATAAAGCAGGTATAATTAACAACGATTTTATTTATAGGTATACCGTAGGTTTCAAAAAGTTCCTTAGCTATTTGAATGGTTCAAGTGATGGAATAATAAAGAGCGCTGACTGGGCTTCAGAGATTGTTGGAATAAATAAAAAGGTTATTTTAAACCTGGTTGATAAGATTAAAAACTCTGAAAGAACAATGATTTCAGTGAGTTGGTCGCTAACTCGACAATCTCATGGTGAACAGCCTTTCTGGGCAGCAATTGCCTTGGCAAGTATTATAGGAGATATTGGCAAACCAGGTGGTGGGATTGGATTTGGGTACAGCGCAATGAACAGTATAGGCAACCATTACAAGAAAATACCAGCCGTTTCTCTACCTCAAGGAAAAAATAGCGTTAAGAAATTTATTCCAGTTGCTAGAATTACAGATATGTTAGAAAATCCGGGAATTAGCTTTGACTACAATGGCTCAAGATTTTCTTATCCTGATATAAAGCTAATTTACTGGGCTGGGGGTAACCCTTTCCACCATCATCAAGATTTAAATAGGATGATTAAAGCATGGCAAAAACCTGAAACTGTAATTTCACATGAGTGGTGTTGGAATGCTTTGGCAAAGCACAGTGACATTGTACTGCCCGTTACAACGCCTTTAGAAAGAAATGATATAGCGCTTGCTCCTAGAGATCCGTACATGATTTATATGTCGAAAGTTTTAGAGCCGATTGGGGAGAGCAAGTCAGACTTTGAAATTTTCTCAGGTCTTGCCAAAAAATTTGGTTTTAAAGATGCTTATACTGAGAAAAAGTCTGAAAACGAATGGATCGAATGGATTTATAATGAAAGTAACGCTTTACAAGAAAGCAACCATAAGTTTCCAGACTTCGATAACTTCAAGGAGAAGGGGTGGTACAAAAGCCCAGATCAGCTGTCACAACAAATATTTTTAAAAGAATTCATTGAAGACCCTGTAAAAAACCCGTTAGAAACTCCAAGTGGAAAAATTGAGCTTTTTTCAAAGCAAATTGATAGCTTTAAGTATTCAGATTGCGTCGGGCATCCTAAGTGGTTTGGAGATAAAGAGTATTTAGGTAAAAGTAAAAAGTACAAACTTCACCTACTATCAAATCAACCTAAATTCAAACTTCACTCACAATTGGATAACGGTAAGGTTGCAGGCAATGAAAAGATAGATGGCAGGGCAGTAATTGAAGTAAACAAAATTGACGCAGAAGCTAGAGCTTTATTAGAACATATGGTAGTGAAAGTTTTTAACGATAGAGGCTCCTGCCTTGCTGCAGTAAAAATATCAGATAACATAAGGCAAGGTGTTGTAAATATCCCTACGGGAGCATGGCTTGACCCATTAAAAAGTAGTAGCATCAGTTGTGTTCATGGCAATCCAAACGTTTTAACTAATGACGTTGGAACATCCAAACTTGCTCAAGGTCCAACAGCACATACCTGCCTTGTGGAGATAGAAAAATTTCATGAAAAAGCACCAAGAATAAATGCTTTTGATCCACCGAAAATCATCGCCGCCAAAAGGGAGAGAAACTAGACAAAGTGTCGCAAAAGTCCAATGGAAATTGATATTTTGTTGACTAGCACATTAAATTTTGCGATCGTGTTACTCTGCTAACATGGGGAATAATAATGGATGGATCAAGCAAATGCCCGGTAATTCATGGGGCAATAACAACAGCGCAAAAAGATGCCGGTACTACCAACAGAGATTGGTGGCCCAACCAGCTGAATATGGGGATACTCAGACAAAATGGTAAGAGCGGCAATCCAATGGGTTCGAGTTTTGACTATAGGTCAGAGTTTCAAAAGCTGGATTACAATGCTTTAAAGTCCGATCTTCATGCATTAATGACAGACTCCAAGGATTGGTGGCCAGCAGATTATGGTCACTATGGACCGTTTTTTATCAGAATGACATGGCATGCCGCTGGCACTTATAGAACCGGCGATGGACGAGGAGGAGGCGGTACTGGTGCTCAAAGATTTGCACCACTAAATAGCTGGCCAGATAACGGGAATCTAGACAAAGCTAGAAGATTATTGTGGCCAATAAAGAAGAAGTATGGAAACAAAATAAGCTGGGCAGATTTATTCATACTTACGGGTAATGTAGCAATTGAATCCATGGGTGGAAAAACTTTTGGGTTCAGTGGAGGAAGGGAAGATATTTGGGCGCCTGAGGAAGATATTTATTGGGGGATCGAGCAGGAGTGGTTAGAAAATGGAAGATATAGCGGGGATAGGCAGTTGGAAAATCCACTAGCCGCTGTTCAGATGGGCTTGATTTACGTTAATCCAGAAGGCCCTGACGGTAATCCCGATCCCTTAGCCAGCGCAAGAGACATAAGGGAAACTTTTGCTCGAATGGCTATGAATGATGAGGAAACAGTTGCTTTAACAGCTGGTGGCCACACCTTTGGTAAAGCGCATGGGGCTGGTGATGCAAATCTTGTAGGGTCAGAGCCTGAAGGAGCACCAATAGAGCAAATGGGCCTAGGTTGGAAGAACTCATTTGGAAAAGGTTTAGGTAGAGATACAATTACCAGTGGAATTGAAGGAGCTTGGACTTCAAATCCCATACAATGGGACAATGGTTATTTTGATTTGCTTTTAGGCTATGAATGGGAACTTACTAAAAGTCCAGCGGGCGCATATATGTGGAAAGCAAAAAACCAGAGACAAGAAGATATGGCTCCAGATGTAGAAGATCAATCAATTCGAGTACCTACAATGATGACTACTGCAGATATGGCCATGCGAGAAGACCCAGAATATTTCAAGATATCTGAGCGTTTTCATAAAAACCCTGAAGAGTTTGCTGATAAGTTTGCAAGAGCATGGTTTAAGTTACTTCACAGAGATTTAGGACCAAAGAGCAGATACATAGGGCCTGAGGTTCCAAGTGAAGATTTAATTTGGCAAGACCCCGTTCCAAAAGGATCAAATTCATATGATATAGAAAATCTCAAAGGATTGATCAAAGGTCTAAACCTCAGCATTGCACAGTTAGTCGAAACCGCTTGGGCAAGCGCCTCTACTTATCGAGATACGGATAAAAGGGGTGGAGCAAACGGTGCAAGAGTTAGATTGTTACCCCAAAAAGATTGGGAAATTAATAAGCCACAGGAGTTAGAGAGTATTCTTACCTCCTACGAAAAAATATCGGCTGAAACAGGAGCTTCGATAGCTGATATTATTGTTCTGGGAGGAAATATAGGCATAGAGCAGGCATCCGGAGCTTCTCTAAATTTCATCCCAGGTAGAGGCGACGCAACGCAGGAACAAACTGATGTTGAGTCATTTGAAGTACTTGAACCAATCGCTGATGGTTTTCGTAATTATATGAAGGATGGGTATACAACATCACCTGAAGAACTGTTGCTTGATAAAGCTCATTTACTTAATTTATCTGCTCCAGAGATGACTGTTTTGATTGGTGGCTTGAGATCTCTGGGAATAAGTGCCACAGGGTCAGGTTTAGTTAATGATAGCCTGAACAAGCTAAACAACGATTTCTTTGTCTCACTTTTAGAGGTCAATACAGACTTGGAACCAAGTGGAATAAACTCTTTTGAGTTAACAAAAGGTGATAGGACGACAAATTTTAGTAGAGTTGACTTAATGTTTGCATCAAACTCCGAGCTAAGAGCAATAGCGGAAGTTTATGCAAGTGATGATAATAAAGCTAAGTTTGTTGTCGACTTTATTTCTGCTTGGACGAAAGTAATGAACTTAGATCGGTTCGACCTCGATTAATGGGTTTGCTTTAGTATTTTTAAACCCTGGTAAAATCGAGCTGAAGAAATGACTTTTGGCATGATTATTGATTGAAGTTAGCTTTTTAATAGTAAAAGTTAGCTTAATGACTTCAATTTTTCCTGGTGGCAACGCCTTAAAAGCTTCCAATATCACTAATAAGCAGCAGAACGAGTCTGCCGAACTCATGGAAAAAATCTCCAATGGCAAGAGGCTTGTAACCGGCGCAGATGATGCAGGCAATATTTATAAAGTAAACAGCTTGAAAGCAAAAGTGTTAAGTACTAAGGCTGCCATACGTAGCGTAACAGACATGATGTCTATGGCTCAGTTGGCTGATCAGGGCTATAATAATATTAATACAATGCTTTTGAGAGCAAACGAACTAGCACTTCAGTCTACAAACAAGATTTATAAGGATTCCGATCGAATTGGCCTCAATAATGAAATTCAAAGCATACTTGATGAAATAGATAATATCGCAAATGGAATTGGGTTTAATGATACGTCAATAATAAATAGTTCTATTAAGCAAATTAATTCTGATATGGGTACGGGAAGAGCTGGTGAGATATCACTAGATTTGAGTACTATCGATACAAAACACATTGGTCTTTATTCTCAAAGCTCATTGAATTTCAGCAGCGACCTGAGTATCGGTACGTTTGATGGCACAGATCAGGAAGATTTTCTGTACAAAGATGTTTCAACGAATTCTAGTAGATTGATAGACTTAGGAGACGACCTAATACCCTCTAGTGGAAAAGCATTTTTCTCAGGATCATATATAGATTTGTCACTAAACGACTCAGAGCTTAATAACGAAACAACTAAGCTTAGAACAGTTGCAACGGCTTCTTCGGCTAGAAATAGCGTGTCTGTAGTGGGAAGCAAAGTGTATGTCGGAAATGGAACTTCTGCCGATCATATAGGCACGATAGATGGGACTTTTGATGGTGCAAACGGGAAGAAATTAAGAATTAACATTGAAGAACCCTCATTTACAAATGGTGATTTTGAGGCAGGCACTGATTTAGAGGGTTGGACAGTAGAAGCTGAAAGAGTTTTTCTAAATGGCAGCGACCTTATAAACGGCAGAACTACTCCGGTTGATACCACTTATCATATTAATAATTCTAGTAGAGGGTTAAATGATACCGATTCACTAGCTAATGATGGCACGATGTCAGGCGGTATTACCACAACTCAAGTTAACAATGGGTCGAAGGCTGTTAGATTAACGAGCGCCAATCTAACCTCTAGTACTGGTTATGCAACTGTGAGAGGCCCATATCTTTACAGTAATTCCTACGTTACTCTTGGAACATCTAGTTCCGTATCTTTTGCATGGCGCGCCGAAGGAGGTGGTGACGCATATGATGTTTACGCGTATTTGGTAGATATAGATGATCCAAGTAAAAAGATCACATTACTGAATGAACATACCAATAATACGTCGGGCACCACACCTTGGACTTCAAAAACAGTTAATATAAACGAAGAAGGTACCTATCAATTTGTTTTTGTTGCTGGCTCTTACGATGCAAGCGGCGGAAGGGCATTGGGAGCACAGTTGTTTATCGATGATGTAGCTGTAACTAATGCTGCTAGAAAAATTAGTGGTCCTGTTATTGAAAAAATGGGGTCTTTATTGTATGGAGAGGTAGATACATCAGCAAAGAGCGGATTATCGATTGGCTCAAGCGCGAACGCCACAGAAAGTGCTATTCGCACAGGACAAAATCTAGACGTCTTGGGTACCCAAAGCAAAAGTCAAATAATTGTTAAAAAAGGAGATATTGCGGAGGTAATTTCAAAAAAAATAAATAGCGTTAAGGATAAAACAGCAGTTGAGTCTACATCTTCAACTCAAGCAATGCTATCTTTTGAGAATACTGGTGGGATAAATTTAGATGACATAGTCTCATTTAGACTACACGGCATTGATGGAACGGTGGAGAATATAAGCTCAAAAATTGACTTCGGTTCAGGAAACCAAGACATGGACCTTATACCTCTTGAAACGGAAATCAATAAATTTTCAAGCCAAACTGGCATAACAGCATATATATCTGAGGACAAGCAAGCTATTACACTTAAAACGAGGCAAGGATTCGATATTCAAATTGAAGACTTTAATTTAACCAACGATAATAATAGCGTTTTCATGTACATTAATGAAATGAAAGCATCAGGTCGAATATCTCCTTGCTCTGTAAAGCTGAGCCAGACTTCAAGTGGTGCAAATGCTATTGACTCAGTTAGAATATCTGGTGAAGTAGTTTTTAAAAGCCATAAACACTTCTCAGTTAATTCTAGTCAAGATAATAGCATACTCTCGCTACGTGAGAAAAATCTGAACTTCGTTTCTCTGTCAACAATAGCGGCAAGAACATTCGAGTCTGCAAAAAACTCAATTGACGTTATAAAGTTTTCGATGAGGTCAATAGTTGCAGAACAGAGTAAAGTGGGTGGGCTTGCAAATCAGCTTCAAGAAACGGTACGTAATTTAAGCCATAATAGTAACTTGGATCAAATTGCCGTTGGGAGATTAGAAGACATAGATGTTCCGAATGCTCTTGTAACTTTGCAGAAATCAAATATTATTCAAAACATTGCAACAGCGATGGTTAACAGAGTTAAATCTACCATGGAAGCCGTCCTACAAATGATTGATAGATAATAAGTTTACTAAAAGGATTTTAAATGTTTTATACAACTGAAGCTAACGATCATGGATTTCCACATGACCCGTTCAAGGCAATTGTGACACCTAGGCCTATCGGCTGGATTGGGTCGGTTGATAAAGATGGGGTCGCCAACCTAGCTCCTCACAGTTATTTTAATGCTATTTCAGATAATCCATATTTTGTTATTTTTGGTTCTATTACCTATAAAGATACCGTAAGAAATATTGAAGAGACTGGAGACTTCACTTGCTCTCTAGTTACTGAAGACATGTTTGACGCCATGAATTCCTCATCGGTTCCCGTTGAACCTGAAGTTGATGAATTTAATTTGGCTGGAATTAAAAAACAAGAAAGTAATTTGGTAAAATCTCCTTTTGTTAGTGGCTGCAGTGCTGCTTTGGAGTGTAAATTATGGAAAACTATTGATATTCCGGGCACTGATAGAGCTAACTTGACAGGGAACTACTCAATAATAGGTGAAGTTGTTGGTATCCATATTAATGATGAGTACATCGAGAATGGAATGTTCAATACTAAAAAAGCAAGACCAGTAGCAAGATTGGGTTATATGGACTACGGAGTAGTAGGAAAAGAAAATATATTCTCCAAAAACAGACCAAAACTTAACTCAGAGGGTAAGCTAGAGCAGGTTGACAAATGGGATGGGGTTTATCGCTAATTTATTCCAATTCCGAAAAATACTCTAAAAACTCATTCCACTCTCTTTTTGACATTCCGGAACTTTCAAAACCTATTGCTTCACCTTTCAACTTCTTTTGAATGCAATCGACCGCCTGTCTAGATAAATGTATCGAATTTAATTGATAGTCTAAAAAAGCTTGATAGGCTTTTGGAACCCATTTTTGGACTATCTCACCAATTATTTCTGCGTATACCCTTATTTCATACTGAGCATGCTTATCTGCTCTGAGCCTTAAAAAGTTAAATAAATTATGTAAGTCTGTTTTCCAATACCATTGTGTGTAAATGTTGGTTGGTAAATTCATCCTGGCTAATTCTCTTGCTAAACCCGGTTTTCCGTCAGAGGAAAGTAAATTCTCATAATTTGCATAGCTACGGTCACTATCATTTTTTAAAATCTCTAGAACTCTTTGTGCTTCCTCTGGTTCTAATACAGCGCCCCTACCCTGGTTGTTGATCTTCGATTGAGCGGCTAAGTTGCTTGGATCTGGAATATAAAACTCTTTATCAAGAATGGAATAGCGAGCTGAATACTCATTAACGTTAGCTGTCCGATGCCTTATCCATTGCCTCGCTACAAATACAGGGAGTTTAATATGAAACTTTATTTCACACATTTCGAATGGCGTAGAGTGCCAGTGCCGCATTAAATAACGAATTAAGGAATTGTCGTCTTGAGCTTTTTTAGTGCCTGCACCATATGAAACACGTGCTGCTTGAACAATTGCGTCATCATCTCCCATGTAGTCTATTACCCGTACTAAGCCATGATCTAAAACAGGAAAGATTGTGTAGAGGCTACTTTCGAGCTCCTCTACAGTGGATCTTTTAGTACTAAAAGATTTCTTTTTTTCTTCCTCTACTGACTTTTTATCTTCTTCAGATATTGTCATTTGTACGCTTTCTCTTAAAATATAATCTTCATTAGTTTTAACAAGGATCGGAATAGAATGGCAATCAAATATTTGCATACCATGGTAAGAGTAAAAGATATTGAATTATCGCTAAATTTTTATTGCAACCTGCTTGGACTTAAGGAAGTTCGTAGAAAGGAATATGAGTCAGGGAAGTTCACACTTGTTTTTCTTGCTCCTCCTGACCAACCCGATGCAATGATAGAACTAACCTATAATTGGAATAGTTCAGAGGTTTACACCGAAGGGCGAAACTTTGGCCATTTAGCGTTTGAAGTAGATGATATTTATGAGACCTGTCAGCATTTGATAGATAATGGTGTCATTATAAACAGACCCCCAAGAGATGGGCGTATGGCTTTCATTAGATCACCTGATAATATCTCTGTGGAACTATTACAAAAGGGTAATCCTAAAGATATCAAGTCTCCCTGGAATACCATGGAAAATATAGGCTACTGGTAGTTGATAAATTTTAGAATTTATATCATACTGTTGTTGTCTTTTTGACTATGGTGATAAACGCGCATGTAATAAACGGATCGGACCCGGGGGCGGTACCCGGCGGCTCCACCAAGACTTATAGGGGGCCGAAATAGGATCGACGGACGTCTAAAGATGTTTGCTTTTACTCGGCGGGACGCCACCGTTATCGGCACAAAT
>OZSS01000304.1_pt1 | contig 22899 bp, 19 predicted proteins | sample 1779911 | NCBI WGS metagenome assembly OZSS01 (sample SAMEA2603589, study PRJEB24840) | metagenome | biome: Water; feature: Photic zone; material: Seawater sample | place: Mediterranean Sea | collected 2013-11-12 | depth 10 m
CTAAGATACAGCCCGATGATGCTGATTGGGATGCAGGCGATATTCAATACAATGTTGTCAGATGGTCATCATCCCCAAGACCAGCATTTTCAGGCTATGGTCCAAGTATTGGAAATCCAAGAACCGGTGAGTTGATAGCAGCCGACATTGTCCAAGAATTCAATGCTATTAAAAGAGGCTATGATTACAGAAAAATATGGGGATGGACACCTGAAAGAGACCCACTAGAGCAATGGATTGTATCTCTTACTATGCATGAGGTTGGACATACTATTGGATTAAGACATAACTTCAGCGCAAGCTATTTGCATGGTCCAAGAGAAGTTCACGACATCAGTGTGACTGGTAACACTACAATTTCGTCAATAATGGATTATGATCCAATCAACATAGCTCCAGAAGGTATGGAACAGGGCAAATTCTTTCCTACAGAACCTGGTGAATATGATAGGTGGGCAATAGAGTTTGGTTATAGTCCTGAACTCTCAGATGAATACAGAGCTGAACTACTCGCCTTGTCAGTACAGGATCCTTATATTTATGGCCCTGACGAAGATGCCATGTACTCACCAGGAAGAAATATCGACCCTAGAGCAAAAAGATATGACATGTCTAATGATGTTGTTGTTTATACAGCTGACAGGTTCAATACATTGGATAAGAAAATAGCTGAACTGCCTGAAATTTATAATGATGAGGGCGAAACCAAAAATGATTTTACTAGAACTTTTTATAGTCTAGTCGGTGAGAAAGGCAGATTTATGGATTCGGTATCAAGACAGGTTGGTGGAGTCTATGTAACCAAACTGGTTAATGGACAAGACGATGTCAACGCGTACGAACCAGTGCCGTATGAAAAACAAAAAGCTGGCAAAGGTGCACAACAACCTGGAATGACTGGCCAGGTTAAAGAAGACATTATAGCGAGAATGGCAGAACTGGGCGTTGAAACATCAAATGGTCAGATAAGTTTTAGCAATGCGATCTTCACTGAAAATGAATATCTAACAAAAAGGGCAAACTTTGAGTACATCAATACCAAAGGCCATAGAAGTATAATTGAATTAAAGAAAGGGTCTTTTGCCTTTACCATATGTCAAACACCAGTTATCTACCAAAGATCACGTAAATCATTGATTGAAATAACATATTCATCTGGAGAAACAGAGAAAATAACTGGACTTTTGCTTCCTCAAAATATCAGTAAAAAGATATTTGGGAGAGATGGAGCAATTAAGAAAATAATTGTCAGTTTCCAAAACTAAAATGGCGGTCTTTTAAAGACCGCCATTTCATAAAATTAATATCTAAGTTAAAGATCAATAATCTTCAAAGAAACTATTAACTTTCCAATTTAAATACAGATAGTGATTTTTAACATCAGGCTTTCTAGAGTTAGTTCTGGTGAACTTATTAATTTCTTGTAAAGATGCAAACACTGCAGCTTTAGCAATATCATCATATTCACTCTCATCATCAAAAACACTGATTAAAGCATCAACATAAAATGACTGAAGATTCCTTTTGTACGTATCTGGAGTTTCTCCAGCTACAAACATACCGTTAAACAAGTCACTTAACACCTCATCTGGAAGATAAGTATTTCCATATTCTGATGAGTCTACCAGTCTTGTCATAACAGCAGGATGCAACAATGAAGCGAGTACCCTTGTTTGCATTCTTAAAACAAACTCATGTAACTGTGGATCCTCATTGCCACCGCCACCGTAACCTGTTGCTCTTTTCTCTCTTTGCAAGTTCTTAATAATTGTTGGATCGAAATCCCAAACTCCATTTGCGAGAAACTCAGAAGTAATTAGGTCCATTGCGGCTTTTTGTTTTTCATACGGCACTGGTTCGTACGCGTTGACATCGTCTTGCCCATTAACAAGCCTTGTGACATAAACGCCACCTACTTGGCCTGCAACAATATCCATAAATCTGCCTTTATCACTTACAAGGCTATAGAAAGAATTAGTGAAATCGTTTTTTGTTTCACCCTCATCATTATAAATTTCAGGCAGTTCAGCTATTTTATTATCCAGTGTAATGAATCTATCGGCTGCGTATGTCACAACATCATTAGACATATCACCTCTTCTGGTTCTTGGGTCTATATTTCTGCCTGGCGTACCCATAGCATCACCATCAGTACCATATCTGTATGCAGGCAATACCGATAAAGCTAGCAGCTCTGCTCTCTCTTCATCTGATAAGTTTGGTTTGTAGGCAAACTCAACAGCCCATCTATCATATTCACCAGGTTCTGTTGGAAAGTAATTTCCTTGCTCCAAGCCTGGTGGTGCAATATTGATTGGGTCATAATCCATAATTGAAGAAATCGTTGTATTGCCAGTGATATTTTTATCATGCACTTCTCTAGGACCATACAAATAACTGGCACTGAAGTTATGTCGTAATCCTATAGTGTGGCCAACTTCATGTATTGTCAGACTTATTATCCACTGCTCAAGTGGATCATTTTCAGGGGTCCAGCCCCAAAGTTTTCTGTAGTTATAGCCTCTTTTAATCGCGTTAAATTCTTGTACTATGTCTGCAGCTATTAATTCACCAGTTCTTGGATTTCCAATACTTGGACCATAGCCTGAAAATGCTGGTCTTGGCGATGATGACCATCTAACAACATTATATTGAATATCGCCTGCATCCCAATCGGCATCATCCGGTTGTATCTTAGCCACAATAGCATTTTTAAACCCAGCTCGCTCAAAAGCAAAATTCCATGCCTCTATGCCTTTGACTACCATGGGCTTAATCTCCTCTGGTGTTGATTTTTCAACCCAAAAAACAATTGGATTTACTGGTTCAGATAGCTCTGCTTCTGGATCTTTTTTAATTAATCTCCACTTATTAATTAAATCTCTTTGTGGATAATTGTCATAAGTTGATAGGTCAGTAACTCTTTGTGAAAAATAGCCTACCCTTTGATCAGCAACTCTTGTATTGAACTGATCATCAGGCATTTCTACAAATAAATGTCTCGCTACTATAGAAGTAAATCTTGCATCTGCAACAGCATAAACAGCGTTCCTTTGGTTTGGTTTTGGATTTGAAAAACCAAAAGTAACCTCAACAGCAGTATTTTTTGGATAGTTTCTAACTTGATTAATAAACGTCTTATCGTCATCAAGCCTGCCTAGATCTAGATCAACAAAATCTCTATATTCCCTTGGAAGGTTAGGTGATACAGAAGTTAAAGTTTCTGACAAAAAGAGATCGCTTACTGAGATAACAATACTATCACCCTCTTCAACAACAACTTCAAATGAATCCAAGAAAGCTTCCATAATATTGGTTAGATCGGCTTTTCCAATGTTATTGTCAGTCTCGTTTGAAAAATTGGTATTCTTTTTGAAAAGTGCTATTTCATCCTTAAATCTTCGGAACTCCAAAACAGCTCCTTGACCTATGGCTCCACCTCTCAATCCAGCCGCTTGAGGTGCATTCAATACGTAAGCGAAATAGATAAATTCTTTTTCAAGGTCATTTTTATCAAGCTCTAAAAAATATTCATCATCTTCTGCGTTTATATGAAGTTTCATAAACCCATCATTAGTTTCGTACTCACCCTCATCGAGAAATTCTTGAATTGTTTCGTAATCGTAATCTTTTGATTTTTCTTCTTTCTCAGCCATTATCTTTTCAATCTCAGCTGGCATTCTCTCCAAGAGTTCTGGCGGTAAGTCCTGAGCGTTAAGGTTTGTTATGAGTAATGTTGCAAAAAATAAAATTGCTTTTGAAATCTTCATTTTCCTTCCTTTAATTTGTGGGAGATTAGATTACCACAAATAACTATAAAACCAAGATTTTTTAATCTAAGTTGGACACAACTATCTCATCACTATTAGGAGGCAGCTCAATAGTTAATCCGTCTTCAGCAAAGAGCCAATCTTGGTAATGCTGATCGACCTTCTCAGTCATGATATTTTTCATTAATCCATTCATTGGTTTTGTTGGAGTTGGAATGACATGGTAGAAAATAAGCTTCTTTGCATTGCTCTGTTTCGCAACAATAGCTACCTCTTCAAAGGGAGTATGGTAATCTTCAATATGCTGAAATAAATCAGCACCAAATCGATAAAAATCGTTATTGGTAGTTTCATAAAAACTGGTCATTGCTTCAGTATTAATATCCATCATCTCGTATGAGATGGCCTCATGAAACAAAAGATCAACATCCTTTGCATAATTAATTAGGTTAGTGCTGTATGCTGTGTCACCGCTTATTACAATTGATCGACCTTTATAATCAAACCTATATCCATATGCCGGTGTAACTGGGTCATGCTCAACTAAAAAAGCTGTAATTCTTAAACCATTGTCGCTGAGTATTATGCCTTCGCCTTCAATGGTATTTGCAACCATTTCATTTACCCCTAAAGGAGCTTGCTCATCACCATGGTGTTCATTTCGGAATTTATGATCTAAAGAATAGGCTTGGTTGAATCCTTCTATCACTGTTTCAATGCCCTCTGGCCCAAAAATAGTTAAATTTTGTTCTCTTGATCTATTTACCCAGCTTATTAAGTTTAAGTCAGGCAAATCTGCTATATGGTCAGAATGCAAATGAGTAATTAAAGCTGCTTTGAGATTGCTGAGATTAATGCCCCAACGTTGAATATTAGCAACACTGCCATCTCCAACGTCAACTATGTAGAGATCATTCCCAGCTTCAACCATAATGCATGACTGAGCTACGTTTTTTGTTCTCAATGGAGTTCCAGAACCGCATACTGTTGCTTTAAGAAAGCTATTATCCTCCCATACGCTCATTGAATTATTAACAGTTACCTTAAAAAGAGTTTTGTATATTTCTTTTTTTACAGAAGGAAATTGTAAGGAAATAAAAACCAGCAAGGTCACAACACCAAGACTAAGAAATAATAGCTTTAAATACTTCATTTAATTTTTTTTAAAGATAGTGCAAAAAATACTGCTAACAATCCTGCAATGTATGGCGCATAAACTGCTCCAGGAGTTGGTGCTGTTCTATAACTATCATCAAGACTATGCCATGAAGATATGAGTGTGATGCGCAATACCCACTCTAACAGCCAGATAAGATACATAAAAGATAGTAAGCTTCTATATTTCACTAAAATTACCCAACTTACCAAACATAAGAGAACCTGGACCTCACCCCAAAGTGAACCAAATAGATAAATTACTTGATTGGGGTCTGGAGTGCCTTCAAAAATTATTAGATTTGCAATGGAATTAAGACCGGCATCTTCAGCAGTGAAATGTACAAAACTACGCCAAGTATTTAATAACATCCATAGGATGAAAAAGTAGTAAGCGGACTTAGCGCCCATGTAATTATTGTCTGCGACATCAGGAAATAATTTATTCATCTTGCGTAATGATATTTAATTGGCCTTCGAGACCAGCACTTCTGTGCTTTTCGCTTTCTAGATATTCAGGACTTATAAACATATTGATCATTGCATTTTTATTAGGGTACTCAGCAATGGCAACACTATCCCATAAATCCTCTACCTCACCAATGAGTAGATCTTTGACTTTTCCTGAAAAAGTAAGCTTTGCTCCAACCTTTTTAAGATGCTCTTGTACTTCTTGAGCATAAATTGCATACGCTTCTTTACCTGAAAGATCAGTAGACCTGCCATCTGCGTATTCTGCCTTAATTTTAAATTTTAAAAGGTTGACCATCTTGATTGGAGCATCATCTGGAAACTCCATGAACATTTTCATTTGTTCTTCACTTGGTCTTTGTAGGTTTGTTACTATCATTTTCCTTCCTTAATAAATTGTATAAGAATATTTGATAGTTTTTCAGCTTTGGTCCATTGGAAAAAATGGCCGCCACCAATTTTTTCTGCACTAATAGCATTGGGTGCCATTCTTAAAACATCCTTTTCAATACCATTAGTCACTGGATCATTGCCTGCAAATACCGATAAAAATGGTTTGTCAGATGTCTTAAAGAACTCTCGAGCTACTCTTTGTGCTTCTAAAGACTTATCAGGAATTATTGGCACTTGGCTTGGCATGGCTCTGGGTCCCATTTTATAACTTGGATTTGGGAAAGGTGCTTCATATGCCTTAATTAAATCTGTTTTGAAGGGAGCTATTTTACTGAGGCCCATTCTTTGAAAGAAATAATAAATTAATCTTCCGATATATGAACCTCGCTCCATCTGCATTGAATTAACCAACCCAAAGGCTGGATCATTAGTGTCCCATGTCCATTTCTGCCACCACATAAACTTTAAAGCTGGATGTGTCTTTACACCCTTTTCAAGACTTAGGCTTTTCTTATCCATCTTTGATACTTCTTCCCACATTTTAAATATTGAATACTTTTTTTTGCTTGCTCTAAATGTGTGAACCTTCTCTATTACTTCCTGATCAACATCTGGATTGTAAGGCAAGCCTGTATTCCCAACTGCTACTCTAAGAAAACGGTCTGGATCAGATGCCACCATACGCAAACCAATCAAACCTCCCCAATCTTGTCCAAAAAATGTTAGATCTTTAAAATCATTCTGTTTTAACCAAGCTCCCATCCAATCAACCTGATTTTGATAGGAGTAATCTTCTAGAGCAGCTGGTTTATCAGATTTACCATACCCAACTAGATCGGGAGCGATAACTCTTATGCCAGCCTTAGTTAGAAAAGGTATCATTCGTATGTATAAATAACTCCATACTGGTTGTCCGTGCATAGCAAGCAATATTGGCCCATCTTTAGGCCCTTCATCAATGTGATGTATCCTTACTACAGTCCCGTCTTTTGTTTTTATATTGGTATAAACAGGTTCAAATGGGTATTCCCTTAAATCCTTAAAACATGCGTCAGGCGTTCTTAATACTTTCATAATTTAAACCGGATAGATCGGTCAGCATGTTTTTTATTCCTTTGAAAATAACTTAGCCAGTTCTATTCTTGCAACACTTCTTCTGTGCACTTCATCTGGACCATCAGCTAATCGCAAACAACGCATAAAGGAATACATTTTAGCTAGCGGGAAGTCTTGTGATACTCCTCCACCACCATGCATTTGTATTGCTCTATCGATTACATCACAGGCAACATTTGGGGCAACTACTTTTATTTGTGCAATTTCACTTGCTGCATGTTTATTGCCATATTTATCCATCATCCATGCAGCTTGTAATGTTAGTAGTCTTGCTTGATTGATTTCTATTCTGGAGTTGGCAATTACATCATAATTACCACCCAATCTGACTAACTCCTTGCCAAATGCTGTTCTCTGCATGCCTCGTTCACACATCATTTCAAATGCAACTTCAGCAGCACCGATTGCCCTCATGCAATGGTGAATCCGACCAGGCCCAAGCCTGCCTTGAGCTATTTCAAAACCTCTACCTTCCCCTAAGATTACATTTTCATAAGGAACTTTTACGTTGTTAAATTTGATATGAGCATGGCCATGAGGAGCATCATCGTATCCAAAAACATGCATCATTCTTTGGACTTCAACTCCAGGTGTATCCATTGGTACAAGGATCATTGAATGCCTTCTATGTCTGTCGTTATCTGGGTTGGTAACACACATAAAGATAATAATTTTACATCTTGGGTCGCCTGCTCCAGAAGTCCACCACTTTTCTCCATTGATAACCCATTCACCATTAACTAATTCAGCTTTAGCTTCCATATTTGTTGCATCAGATGATGCGACACCAGGTTCAGTCATTCCAAAAGCAGATCTAATTTCACCATTAAGAAGAGGCTTCAACCATTGATCTTGCTGTTCATTGGAACCATATCTAACCAACACTTCCATATTGCCTGTATCTGGAGCGCTGCAATTCATTGCTTCTGAAGCAAAAGTTGTTCTACCCATTTGCTCAGCAAGGTGAGCATATTCAAAATTTGATAACCCAGCACCAAGCTTGCTATCTGGTAAGAATAGATTCCACAAGCCCTGCTTTTTTGCCTCTTCTTTAAGAGGTTCTAATTCCGGGTGTGGCTGCCACCTTTCTTCCAGAGGTCTGTCTTGTCCATGTATTTCTTTTTCTACTGGTATTACGTGATCTTCTACAAAAGCTTTTACCTTAGGTAAGTAAAAATCTATTTTTTCTGTTGTTTCAAAATTCATTATTCCCCCCGGAAAAGGCAATATTTATATGTCTACTTTTGTAATATAAATACTACTTATATTATACACCTGGGGTATAATTGATTACCAGAATATGAAGTTAAATAACTTAGATTTAAACCTGTTAGTTGTTTTTAATGCAATTTATACAGAGGGCAGCCTCACAAAAGCCGGAGAAATAGTAGGGATTACACAACCTGCTGTCAGTAGCGCACTCTCAAAATTAAGAGACTATTTTGATGATCAACTTTTTATTAGAGTTGGTCAGGGCGTTAAGCCAACAGCTAAGACTGAGAATATAATTATTCATGTTAGAGATGCCCTTTCTATTCTTCAAAGAAGCTTAGAGAAACCTGATGCATTCGATCCAGCTGTTTCAAGCAGAACATTTAGACTTTCATTGAATGATGTTAGTGAAGGCAGAGTTCTTCCAATCCTGATGAAAAAGGTTCACGAAATTGCTCCTAATGTAAAACTAACAAGCTACTACACAAGCAGAGACAACCTACAACATGATCTTGCTGCAAATGAAGTAAGTTTTTCAGTAGACCCATTCCCACCATCAGATTCTGAAATAAAAAAGGAACTCATATTTGAGGATGAATTCGTATGCGTCTTTAGAAAAGACCATAAACTAGCGGCCGAAAAACACTTAAGTATTGAGCAGTATCTGGACCTGGACCACATCTTTATTTCAGGTAGAAGGCGTGGAGGTGCGTTAGTCGATAATGCTTTAGCAAAACTTCAGCTTGATAGAAGAGTTATTCTGAGAGCTCAGCACTACTTAATTACCCCTGAAATACTTAATAGCACTGATATGGTTATAACAACAACTAAAACATTTGCTAAAAAACATAAACTGGCATTTAAAACACTTCCTTTTGAAGTTTCACCATCTCAATTCTTTCTATCTTGGCATGAATCTAACGATAATGACCCAGGACATATATGGTTAAAAGAGTTAATCAAAGAATCATTCAAACAAGCAAAATCAGCATCATAAAAACCTCCTAATTCCAGCTAATAAAAGTTAAAATAGCTCAGAAAAATGAGTTCACAGGGCTATTACAAAAAACTAAAAGAAATGAAGTATGCTGAAGAGTCGGCATTGGTAAAAGATATGATTCAATCAAATGATTGGATCAATGCCGAAACTATTAAATCAAAGTCTCACAAAATAGTTGAAAACTGCAGAAGAGATAGAAATAAAACTAGATTAGACAGTTTTTTCTTAGAGTATGGATTAAGCAACCAAGAAGGAATTGCTTTAATGTGCTTGGCAGAATCTCTTCTAAGAATTCCTGATAATCAAACATGTGATGACATCATTGAAGAAAAGATTGGTGGTAAGAAATGGTTGGAACATTTTAATAGCTCACCATCTTTGTTTGTAAACGCTACAACTTTTGGTTTGTTCGTTGCTGAACAAGTGGTTGAGCTAGATCAATCCATAACATCAAACCCTTTAAGTTGGATTCAAGGCGTCACATCACGAATAGGAGACCCAATTCTTCGCGAAGCTATAAAAAAAGGGATGGAAATCTTGAGTGAAGAATTTGTTTCGGGTGTTGATATTGAAAAAGCTTTGGATGCTTTTGGATCAAAAACTCCATGCTCCTTCGATATGCTTGGAGAGGCAGCAAGAACCCAATCAGATGTAGATTTCTTTTATGATGCTTATGAGAATGCAATTCGGAAAGTTGGTGAAAAAAATGCTTTGCTATCAAATTCATTCCATGAAATATCTATAAAGCTTTCGGCTATTCACCCAAGATACGATGCTATGAAAGAGAAGCGAGTAATGTCTGAATTGCTTGAAAGAACTTACCAGCTTTGTGTTCAATCAGCAGCTCAAGATATAGCATTAACAATTGATGCTGAAGAACAAGATAGGCTTGAGATAAGTTTAAAAATAATTGAAGAGCTATCAAAGCGAAAGGAAATAAAAGACTGGGGTGGGTTAGGATTAGCTATACAAGCTTATGGGAAACGTGCTCCAGTGATTGTTGATTTTATTGATGAGCTTGGATCACAAAGGAATGGATTGATGATGAGGTTGGTTAAGGGCGCTTATTGGGATCAAGAAATAAAAATTCATCAGATGAAGGGCTCTAAAGATCTGCCTGTTTTCACATCTAAATCATTTACAGACCTTAACTATCTAGCTACAGCTGCGAAGATCTCAAAAACAAAAAATCTTAGACCATACTTTGCAACACATAATGCGCATACGATTGCTGCAATAATGGAGTTATACAAAGGGAGGGAAAATAAATTTGAATTTCAAAGAATTTTTGGAATGGGTGATCTCACTTATAGGAATGCAATCAAAGAATATGATTCATTCCCTTTAACAAGAGTTTATGCACCAGTCGGCTCAAAGAAAGAGCTTCTGCCCTACCTCGTGAGAAGGTTACTTGAGAATGGTGCTAACAGCTCATTTGTTAATAAATATTTAAATAAGAATGTCCCAATTTCTGAAGTCACAGAAAATCCAATTAAAGTTGCATTAGATAGCTTGGACAAAGAAAGATACTTACAGAATGTTCCACGACCAAAAAACATTTTTTCTGACAGAGATAATTCTATTGGGTTTGATTTTGGTGATATGGAAGATTTAAAAATGCTTCAAAATGAGATAGAAAAGTTTGATTCAAATATGTTTCACGCATGTTCGGTAATTAATGGAAATGAAATTTCTAAAGAAGATAACAAAGTGGCTGCTCCTTTTGACCCTAATAAAATTATAGGGAATGTGAGTTTCTTAACAGACAAGGATATTAAAGAAATTTCTTTTAAAGAGAGTGATGATTGGAGGCATTCAAGCCTTGACGAAAGAACAAAAATTTTTAAAAGAATCTCTGATCGTTTTGAGGATGAAAAATATAAGTTTTTTTATCTTCTAGCTAATGAGGCTGGGAAAACTCTGAAGGATTGTGATGCTGAAGTAAGAGAATCAATTGATTTTATTAATTATTACTCAGCGCAAGCAAAAAAAATCTTTACTGATATTGAATTAGAAAGCCCATCTGGAGAGAAAAACTATCTTAGGCATGCACCAAAAGGAACTTTTTTATGTATTAGCCCATGGAATTTTCCAATGGCAATTTTTGTTGGCCAAGTATCAGCAGCTTTGCTCACTGGAAATACTGTTATTGCTAAGCCGGCTGAGGATACATCTTTAATTGCATCAGAAATTGTGAAAGTTTTCCATGATTGTGGGGTGCCAAAGGATGCATTGCATTTGGTAGTTGGTGGAAAAGACGCAGGCAATGAATTAACAAAGATACATGCATTGAGCGGTGTTGCATTTACTGGCTCAACTTCAGCAGCTAAAAAAATTAATATGAATCTAGCAGAATCAGATGGACCAATTAAAACGCTTATTGCAGAAACAGGTGGTCAAAATGTAATGTTTGTGGATTCTTCTTCACTTAAAGAGCAAGTTATTGACGATGTTGTAAGATCTGCTTTTTATAGTGCTGGACAAAGGTGCAGCGCATTAAGAGTGGTTTATGTTCAGGAGGAAGTTGCACAAGAATATTGGGATTACCTAAAAGAAGCAATGGATGAACTTGAAATTGGAGATCCAAACAATGCAAGCACAGATATTGGTCCAATTATAAATCAGACATCACTCGATAAGTTAAATCTGCACATTAATAATCTTAAGAAAACACATCAGTTTATCGAAGTAAAATCCAATTTAAAGAATGGTTACTTTTTAAATCCAATAGCTTTCAAAATTAATGATATATCAGAGATTGATGAAGAAAATTTTGGCCCAATCCTTCATTTTGCAACATATAAACATCAGGAGCTTGAAGAGGTTATAGAAAAAGTAAATAGCGTGGGATATGGTTTGACTATGGGACTGCATTCTCGAATTACTGATAAAGCAGAGAAAATTTTTTCAAAGGCAAATATAGGAAATTTTTACCTTAACAGAGATATTGTTGGAGCAGTAGTTGGCGTGCAGCCATTTGGTGGACAAGGTTTAAGTGGCACTGGACCAAAAGCAGGCGGACCAAATTACTTGCATAGTTTTGTGACTGAAAAAACATTTACTGACAATGTCATGGCGACAGGTGGTAATATAGACCTACTTAATAAAAATAATAAATAATGATAAATAAAATCTTTTTAGCTCTAACAGCAATAACATATGGCTGGTTAGGTGGTTGGGCTCTTTTTAACCCTGCTGATTATGTGTCAGCAGTTGGCCTTTCGATTAATTCAGACCTTGGTTCTGCTGAATTAAGAGCTGTATATGGTGGAATAAATTTTCTGATAGCTCTTTATGCTCTATTAGCTTTCTTCAAAACAAAACATGAAAAATCATTTTTTAAAATATTGCTATTTATCATTTCTGGGATACTTCTTGGCAGGTTTGTAACTGTCTTATTTGGTGAATTTACATCTGCCTTTCTTTGGGGCTTCACAGCATTTGAAATTGTTTACCTCATCTTCCTTTATACAGCTCTTAAAAGGATGGAGAAAAATATTTTTTAATTATGCCTGAAGGATTCATTTTTGGTTTAATCGATAATGGAGTGCTTGCTTTTGCAACTATCCTCGGCATTGATATTGATAAGTATTTTAAAGGTAGCGGAGTTCATGGTGCAATTTACGGGGCATTAATTGGAAACAGTCTTTCCGATTTTCTTGGAGCTGTTTTAGATTTTCCGCTTATGACAGCAATTAATATTACCCTTGGGTGTCTAATAGTTATTCCGGTTGTGTGGTTTGTGCTTCTATTTAAGAAGTAGGCTTTAAATCTATTAGAAATTCTCTCAGATAATCTAAGTTATAACCTGCATCTCGCACATTCTCTAAGATTTTATCTGGACATTTGCAAGATGCTTTTGCACAAGCCCATAATGTTATGCATCTAGTTCCAGTTCGACAGTAGGCAAGTGTTTTCTTTTTTTCAGATAGGAGCTGTCTAGTTTTTTGAATTGCCTCTAGATTAATATTTCCTGAACAGATTGGAACAAAATGAAATTCTAATCCCTGATCTATTGCTTCTGCCTCAATTACCTCATAGTCAACTTGGTCATTCTCTTCATTATTTGGTCTATTGCAGATTATTTGATCAAAGCCTTGTTCTTTAGCAAGCCTAACTGAGTCCACATCAATTTGTGATGATACATAGAAGCAACCTGTAACCTTCTTCATCTATTTTTCCATTATTATTTTTTTGAATTCTTGGTAAGACTTTTCTCTTACAGGACCATAGCCTTTTACATCAAAAGATGCATTAACCAATCCTGATAATTTTAATTTTTTCTCACCTTCATCCATTTTTGATATTGCATCTAGAGAATTGATAAATATCTTTTTATGCTCAAGATCTCTACGCTTATCTGACGAAAATTGTAGGGGGTCTAACCAAGTGCCTCTTAGTCCAGACATTGAATTAAGTAACTTGAATAGCGGAATAGCTATGTACCCTGGAAATCTAATTTTTCTTGGCCTTCCAGTTTTTTTATCTCTTAAAAAAGATAACATTGGAGGTGCTAAGTAAAAACTAATATTTTTCCAGCTTGAGAATTGATCATCTAAAGTTTTAAATGTTGTAGACAAGTGCATTTTTGCAACCTCATACTCATCTTTAATTGCAAAAACTCTATAAAGCTCTCGAATTGAGTCCCTGTGAAGCTCATCTACATCTACTTCCGTTTCAAGAATTTTATTTATCTTTTCAAGGTTATTTTTAAATTCATCATAAAGCTTTGTATCATATTTATTTAACCTATTAAGTCTGTCCTCTTCGAGTTCTTTCACATTTAGTTCATTTTTTGGTTTTTCTAGGAAGCCAAATAACTCATTTGCTGGATTATGTATGTATAGGCGGCCAAGATTGAAGCTATAAATATTCATATCAACACTTACTTTATTTAATTCAATTGCTTTGACTATAAACTCAGATGAAAGAGGCACCAGTCCTTTCTGATATGCTGCCCCAAGCATCACCATATTGGCTCCAATTGCATCTCCAGTTAGATATTCAGCAATTTTAATAGCTGGCAACTCTGACTCAATGCTTTGTGTTGTTTTTTCGATTACTTTAACTACATGATCAGATCTAAAATCTAGATTTCTATCTGTAACAAAATCCGCTACAGGAATAGTATTAGTATTAATTACAGATTTGGTCTTTTCATCAGATATAACTTCTTGTATTTCTGGTTTAGTAGCTACAACTGCATCACATGCTAATAATAAATCAGCTGAAGCAGGAGAAATTTTGTGGCTAAACGGCAAAACACCTTTCTCGTAAACCTTTATATGTGACCACACAGCTCCACCCTTTTGCGCTAAGCCGGTCATATCAAGAATTGATGAGTCTTTATTTTGCAGATGAGCAGCCATTCCGATAATAGCAGAAATTGTCAGAACTCCTGTACCACCAATACCTGTTAACATGATATTTGCAACTCCATCCGATTCATGAATGTCAGGTTCTGGTATTCCTTCAATGTTGCCAAACACGGTTTTTGTCTTTATTTCAGCATCAACAGTTACAAATGATGGGCAGAATCCCTTTATGCATGAGTAGTCCTTATTGCATGTTGACTGATTGATTCTTCTTTTTCTACCGAGTTCAGTTTCAAGAGGTTCTATTGAAACACAATTAGATTGTAGTGAACAATCTCCACAACCTTCACACACTTCTGGATTAATGACTACACGTTTTACCGGATCATGCATCAAACCTCTTTTACGTCTTCTTCTTTTTTCAGCAGCACATGTTTGGTCATACACCAATACGCTAACACCCTCATATTCCGAGAGAGCTTGTTGTTCTGTAATTATTGAGTCCCGGTGCAAGCTCTTTATGCCTTTTGTTTCTAAATGTTTATATGTACTTGGGTTCTCCGATAAAATTGATATTCTCTTGACCCCTTCAGCTGAAACCTGTTTAACTATGCCTGTTACATCCCAGTTACCCCCAATAGCTTGACCTCCTGTCATCGCAACAGCATCGTTGTAAAGAATCTTATATGTAATATTCACACCTGCATCCAATGATGCCCTCACAGCAAGAATACCTGAGTGTTTGTATGTTCCATCTCCAAGATTAGCAAAGATATGTTTTTCTTTTGAAAAGGGAGATATTCCTATCCAAGGCGTACCCTCACCACCCATTTGAGTAAAAAATTCAGTCCCTTTAACCGTATTGACTGCCATGTAATGACAACCAATGCCACCAAGAGCTCTTTTATTCTCAGGAAGTTGCAAAGAAGTATTATGAGGACAACCCGAGCAGAAGAAAGGCTTTCTTTGGATTGGAGCAATAACTTTTTCTTGTGATTCATGTCTTCTTCTGAACCAATCAAGTCGCTCTAATAATCGCGAGTCATTGGTCAGCTTATAAAGGCGCTGAACAATAGCTTCAAGAATTGTTTGTAACGGGAGATCATTTTCTGCAGGAAGTAACCAATTATTATCTTCATCATGTTTGCCAATAACTAGTGGCCTAACATTTTCCTTCCAGTTGTATAACTGCCATTTAACTTGATGTTCAATAAGCTCCCTTTTTTCTTCAACGACAAGTACTGTATCCAAACCTTCACAAAATTCTCTTATGCCTTGTGGCTCGAGAGGCCATGGCATACCAACTTTGTAAAGACATAGCCCAAGCTCTTTTGCTTTTTGCTCATCAATATTCAGCCACCTTAAAGCTTCTCTTACGTCGTTATATGACTTTCCTGTTGTAACTATGCCTAGCTTTGAATTTTCTTCTTTCCAAATAACACGGTCTATTTTGTTAAGTCTTGCAAACTCTTGTGCTGCAAAACCTTTTACCCTTTGTAGTCTGAAATCTTGTTCTCTTGGAGTATCTGTATAAATAATATTTCTAGTTAAGTCTGCATACTCGTTCATAAAATCTTGGCTAGGAATAAATATTTCTGCATGTTCGATAGATGTGTCGTAAGTTTTGCCAGAATCAGCAACATCAGAAACAATTTTGAACCCTGTCCAACATCCACTGAATCTGCTCATTTCAATGCCCAAAAGACCATATCTAATAATTTCTTCAACCCCTGCTGGGTATAAATAAGGCATAAATGCGCTCATAAAATTGTGGTCAGATTGGTGTGGTAATGTTGATGATTTAGCTCCATGGTCATCACCAGCTATTGCAAGAACACCTCCATGTTTAGATGAACCAGCTGCATTGGCATGTTTAAAAACATCCATAGTTCTATCCATACCAGGACCTTTTCCATACCAGATTCCAAAAACACCATCTTTTTCCCCTCTTCCTTTAAATTCTCCCTGCTGCGATCCCCAAACAGCAGTGGCACCTAACTCCTCATTTAAGCCAGGTTGATGGACTATTGATTTTTCATTTAGATATTTTGCTGCGCGTTGGAGTTCAAGATCATACCCACCAAGCGGAGAACCCTTATAACCAGATATAAAACCACCAGTATTGAGATTATTGCGCTCGTCAATTTCTTTTTGAATTAATGGCAGTCTAACTAAAGCCTGTATCCCGGTTAGAAATATCTTTCCTTCTCTAGCTGTATATTTATCACTAAGAGAGATTTCTTTATTCATTTTGATAGCCCATATTAGATAAATTTGTCCTGTAATTATAAACTTTATTGGGCTAAATTTCTGGAATTGCTAGCTGAAATCTTTGAAGGTAAAGATATCAACTGTGTTGCATATTTTATTTGATTTTTTATACATTGCTGCAGCTAATTTTTGTGCCTGAATATTCTTATATTTCTTAAACCATCCAAAAAGAAAATTTCCAGTAATGTTCGTGAAAAATTCAAAGATCTTCACATCTAGAGTTATCTCTTTTTCTCTTTCACCAAGCAAATGACTAGGCCTAAATATATTAACGCTTTCAAATCCTAGTTCTCTAATCTTGTTTTCCATTTGCCCTTTAACTTTCAAATAGTAGTTAAGCGATTTTGGGTGAGCTTCAATGGAGGAAATTACAGAAACTGACTTAATATTTGATTGTTTTGCCGCTTCAGCAATCTTAATAACCAAATTGTAATCAACTGCTTTAAATTTTGCTTTGATAGACTTACGCATGAGAAGCAAATCTCTAAGCTCAAGTGGATAACCTAAACAAATGAATAAGTGGTCAGCATGTGGCAGCTTAATACACTCATCTAAATTTAAAAAATTTACAGGCCGTTTATAATTGATTTTGCGTCTAGCGATTACTGTGACATCTTCGTTTAAGGGAATTTGGTTTACCAGTGTTGTGCCTATCAGGCCTGTGGCCCCTGCAACTAAATATTTTTTACTCATTGATATTGAGTTTTAAGCTAAAGATCCCCTTCTTTTCTTACTTCGCTTCTTTGAACCTCAAATTTTTCACCATATCGTGCTTCTAATTTATCTTGGTTTTCTTTGATGACTTCAAAAGGATCAAGATCTAAGGCTGAGCATGCTGTAACCCAATACCACATGATGTCACCAAGTTCTCTTTTCATATGAAATATGTTTTCCTCTGAAGGTGGCTTGCCTTGTAAAAACATTTTTTTCACTATTTCTACAAACTCACCTGTTTCACTTCCAAGCCCCAAAGCTGCAGTCATTAGCCTTGCAGATTCAATTGGAGACTTACTTTCAACGTCCTCTAAACTTTGCTTCAATGCATCTAAATCTAAGCTAGGCTCACTTGTAACTTTTTTTACAAAATCACCATAAGTAGAAAAGAATTTTTTGACTTCATCACTCATATGTTTTCCTTAATTAATCTTACCATCAAGATATATAAGTTATAGTATCTGAGTAACAATTGTACTTATAAGAATCATAAAAAATGAAATTTTTCTTTAAACCGGTGTCTTGCATTTCATTTTTATTTTTATTTGCATGCGGTGGTGGCAGCAGCTCTAGTGATGCTGAGATCATTAATCCAATAACACCTCCGACTCCAAATGATTTACCAGAATGCAATCCATCAGGATATGAAAAAACTTTTTATTGCACCTACACTAGATTAGATCTGGACAGAGAATTTTATGTTTATGTCCCAGATGATATTTACTCAAAAACTGCAAACCCACCACTTCTTTTTAATCTTCATGGCTACAGACGCCAAGCAATAGATTTCTTGGGATATTCAGGTTTTCAAATATTAGCTGACGAAGACAAGTTCATTGTTATATACCCACAAGGATCAATATTGCCAAGTTCTGGAGAACCGCATTGGAATGACACCGGCTGGTCAAGTGAAAGCCCAGCAGATGATGTTGATTTTATATCTAGTTTAATAGATTGGAGTTTAACGAATTATCAAATTAACCCTAACAGAGTTTATGCAACTGGAAAATCTAATGGAGGGAAAATGAGCTATCATCTTGCATGCAATCTAAGGTACAGAATAGCTGGCGTTGCCTCTGTTGGTGGAACAATGAATCCAAACACATACTCAAGCTGTAATCCCAGTCATCCAACGCCAATCATTCATATACACAGCGAGGATGATACTGTTGTTCCAATTGATGGAAATTGGCGATCACTTCCACTAACTGAAATGATGGATTATTGGAACACATACAATGTTTGTGAGGAAAGCAGCGTTACAGCAATAACTGATGTAAATAATGATGGTGAAAGCGGTGAGATTTTTTTAAATTATACATGCCTTAATCAAGTTGAAACAAAATTATACCTTACAAAGAACATGGGGCATGATTGGCCAACTGATTTAAATTCTTATGACATAATTGCCGCTGACGAAATTTGGCAATTTTTGAGGCAATTTGATTTAAATGGCAGAGTGGTGCAATGAAGACTTTTCTGTTAATCTGATTTGCTCTCTAAATCATCTATTTTCTTTTCAATTTCTTCTAATTTTCCAAGAATTTGATGAAAGAAATTTCTTGCTTCAGTCGGACATTTTTCAAAAAAATGTTCACTCAATTTAATTAAATCTTCGTTTTTCATGACTTGATTTTACTATAAAATTGGTAGGGATGGAGGGAGTCGAACCCCCACGCCTTACGGCACTGGAACCTAAATCCAGCGTGTCTGCCAGTTCCACCACATCCCCAGCTGATTGCTTATTCTATATGACAAAGGCAAGGATTAAACCCAAAATTGCAAAAATAACCCACATTATTGTTTCTTTTTGGTTTCCCTTCTTGAATGCCATGTATGAAAGGACCCAAAAAATAATGGGTGATAGCATTAAGAAGGCTTTGCCAACAAGCAAACCTGCCGGTATTAAACAGACGATAAGAAATATCTTAAAGAAGGTCTCATTTAGGATGTTATTCATTGGTTTCTTCCGCTATAAGTGCTGAATTAATTCTTCCTAGTTCTTTTTCAATCTCATCGGCTTCTCTTGAAAGAGCATTGAGCCTGTTGAGCACATCAGAAATTTTTTGGTTATTCTGAAGTCTATATTGGTCAATTGCTTCTAGTGCTTCAGTGTTTTCTTCAGCAACATTTTTTTGTTTGTTAAGTTCGTTTGTGAGCATTGTGATTTTCAACTGCAAGTCTTCAGCTAACTCTATTTTCTGGTTGAGTGATTCAAGCCTATCTTCAAGACTATTAGTTTTAGCAGAAATATTAGTTAACTTCTTTGCATTACTATCAGAGCTTGCTGTTTGTTTTTTAAAATTATCTAAATAACCTTTTCTATGGCCCCAAAGCTTTCTTACCTCAGTATCAAGGAAGGATATTTGATCAGTCATTGTTTCCATATTTTGAACAGAATCTTCATTCGTAATTGATAAGGCGTCTTCAATTACTTCCACTTTCTCAACTAAGGTCGCCAGTTGTTTTTCGTTTAGACTTTTTTGCTCTTCCATATAAAAGTACATACCAACTAATGAAGCTATTACCCCAACAAGGATTAATGCACTAAATAGAAATTGGCTACTATCATTGGTTTTTCTTCTTCTAGGTATTCGTGTTGGCTGACTCATACTTTACTCTCTAAATAGTGCCATAAATTCAAGAAACTCTTTCTTTCTTTCACCATCAGCGTTTTGATTTGTTAACAATATATCTGCAATCGGGTTTAATGAACCAGAAACTAATTTCTTGAAGGCAATTGAATCCATATTAACATCTGTTTTCTGATCATCATTTATTACTTTATAAGTAAAAACACTATTATTAATACTTAGTTTCCACATTTGATCAAGATCTTTAAAATAAACCAGTGAATCTAATTTTTGGCCATCTACCTTTGAAGGATCCAATCTTGTGGCCATAACATCTAGAAACATATCAATATTTAGTTGGTGAAGTTGATGTTCCTTCGCATCATCATCACCTATCAGTGCTACATCTGCCAATTCTCCTGTCATTTCAGCAGCAGAACTATTGTAGAAACTAATTGCATTAGGGTTGTATGCTTTGCTTCCAAGCATTTTTAATGCCTGTGCCTTAACTTCAATGTATTCATTTTTATCAAGGTTATTAGCTTCAGCTATATCAGAAAGATACAATGCCCACTGATAATCCTCCTCGTTCATTGCTTTTTGTAACTCTTCTTCAATCTTATCTATACTAACCAGTTCAAGAATTCTTCTATTTAGCTCACTTTCTTTAAAGGGGTAAAGATTTGTTGGGTTTCCATCGAACCAACCAAAATACCCATTAAATAAATTCCGTGAACTCCATTCAACAGTGCCGTACAGCTCAAATAGGTAAGGGTCAGTGTTTAAGTTATCTGGAAGCCTGACCATCTGCGATGCATCAGTTGGAGAGAAACCCATATTAAGATATCTCATTGTTTGATCGTGCACATATTTAATTGCATCTCTGTATGTTCCCAGAATATTTTGTATCTTTTCTTTGCCAAGTATTGGTTTTCCATGGGATGGAACAAGTATTTCTGGTTCAAGGCTCATCATTTTTTCAATACTTTTGTACCAAGACCTAAAACTACGATATGAAGTACCCCTAATCGTATAAACATTTGGAAATGCCTTATATATATTATCTCCTGGAAATAAAGCCTTCATTTCATCTATCCATACAAACAATTGATCATCTGTTTCACCAGGGGCATGATAAAAATCTACTTTTTTACCACTTATTTGCATTGAAAGAGTTTCATCGAAAGTAATGTTTGGTCTGACATAGCCAGGTGTATCTATGCCAGCTTCAAGCTTAATACCAATTCCATTTGATTCTGCTTTATCTTTATTTTGTAGAATTAGTCCAAACATCTTCCCTGACCTTGCGCCAATAATGTCTCTCTTTATTCCAAAGAATTTTTCAAATTCTTCAATTGTTGTTTCATGAGAAATAACATCAAGATTTGGATAACGATCTAAAAAAACTTGGGCACCCAATGTATGATCAGCATGAAAGTGTGTATAAGCTATTGTTGTTACTGGATGATCTGAATAACTAGCGAAATCATTGAGTATTCTCTCTGCAGTCTCCATCCCTCCCATAGTATCAATTACAAAGTTTTCATCTTCACCAATAATTAATATTGAGTTTGCTAGACCATACCCTACAGCTACAACTATATCCTCATGAGGTTGATAAATATTTTCAGAGAATTCTTCAGAAAGAGACTTTAAATCATCATTGTTTTCTCGCTGCCTGATTTCATTTTGATCCAAGACAATCTGAGACTGCTCAGAGCAAGCACTAATTAATAGAAGACATGTAATAAATGTTAAAAATCTCATCAGACTATTTTAATGCAAAAATTTTAGATGTGCAGAAAGATAAACTAGACTGTGTTTATGAATTTAAATAAAAAATCTGACCTTTTATTGAAAGCTTTTGAGCTTATTGAAGATGGCATAAAGAACAGAGACTCTCTGTTTCATACACTTACAATGAGTAATTTTGACGGAAAAAATATTTCATCAAGAGTAATGGTGCTTAGAGATTTTTGTAAAAAAACGCGTACCTTAAGGTTTCACTCTGATGTACGCTCATCAAAAGTTAAAAATTTAAAAAACAATAAATCTACTAGTGTGATTGGTTATGATCCAAAACTAAAAACACAGATCAGGTTTCAAGGGGTATCCAAGGTCAACCACAAGAATAAGAAAACAAAAGAAGCATGGGGTGAATCACAAGCCATATCTAAGAAATGTTATTCAGTTATGGATGGTTCTAGTGCCATTATAAAAAGCCCAATGAAATATGACTTCCATATGAAAGACATAGTTCTAGAAGATGGTTATGAGAACTTTTCAACCATTGAATTTCAATTCAATTCCCTTGAATTTCTTTATCTACAAAGACAGGGTCATAGAAGGTGTAGGTTCTTATGGGATAAGAAGGGAAAGCTTTCTAGTTCTTGGTTGGTGCCTTAAGAACTTATAATTTCATTCAGAAAACTATTTACGTACTTTGAGATTTCTTCCGATGAGAGCACAAGACTGTCGTTAACATATTTAGCTTGTCTTACTCCTGTCCACAGAGGCTCTTCAGTAGCTGTTTCAAAGATTGAAACTCTTAAGAACATTCGATCAACATCATCGTAATCATCATAAAGATAGTTAGAGTAGTAGCTGTTTCTGTACCTGAAATTACTTCTCTTTGAATCTTCTTCAACAGAAAGGCTTACTTTTACAGTAATTTGTGATTCAAGACTTTGCTTCAGGCCCAAATTCATCATTTGTTCATTGAACTCTTTCTCAAAAGCTTGAACAGTAAATGGGCTAACCTTTACATCATCACTTGGAGCAAAAACTTTGACACCAAATGTTTGGTAGTTTGATAAATCAAAAAAACTAATTTTTTCGACGTTCACTGGGCTGGAACTACAACTAACGAATGCCAGTAGAGTTATTAAACTTAAAAATTTTTTAAACAT
>OZSS01000305.1_pt1 | contig 22890 bp, 19 predicted proteins | sample 1779911 | NCBI WGS metagenome assembly OZSS01 (sample SAMEA2603589, study PRJEB24840) | metagenome | biome: Water; feature: Photic zone; material: Seawater sample | place: Mediterranean Sea | collected 2013-11-12 | depth 10 m
CAGTATACCTGTGCCCAAAGATCCCATAACCAATACTAAATAATCAATCAAACCAACAAGTGCTATTCTTGACCATGATTGATTGTTTTCTGTTTTTTTTAGAGCAGATATCTTGAAAAATATGAAGGCTACTATAAAAACTAAACTTCCTAATATAAAAATACCCATAATCTAAAAACCTTCATCTTCCTTAGTTGTTTCAATGTTCACAGAGTTTCCAAAAATATTTATCCTCAATAGAATTGGATTACAACAAACGTGACAATCCTCAACGTATTCCTGTTCAGAAACTGAAGTATCTATTTCAAAATATACGCTTTCCCAACAATAAGGACAGGTTGATTTCTCTTCGACTATCACCCTATCTTAATAGGTATCTTTCATAAAATTTAAATATAAGCCGCGAAATGTACCAATGTTTCTTGTCTAAAGTTTTTTTTCTTGCCATAGTTAATTTATTAGGAGTTTTTTATGAATTATTTAAAATTTACGACGCTTTTGTCTATTTTGTTTTTAGCAGCCTGCTCTAGCGAGAGTGAAACCGCAGCTGAAGCAACTGAGTCTGAGGTAGAAAATACTGAAACTGAGGAACAAGGTCCTCCATACACTGAGTATATGACTTGCACACCAGGTACTGATTTTAGTGATGTAACTGTTGCAGCTATGATTGATGAATGGAATGACTTTGAATTTGCAGAAGGGTTTTGGGCCTCTGCAGGGCATGCGCCTGTTGAGAGCGCTTCACTGGGTGGAGAAAATGTAGTTTATTGGCAACTATTTTGGACAACTAAAGAAGCTGCAGAAGCGGGTTGGGCCGAATGGGCTAATGATGCCGAAGCAGATGCATGGCGTGCAAAACATGCTTCTGTAATGCAATGCGATGGTCAAGGTAGAAGAGCATATGACTTTTATTGGCCTCTTGGTGAAGATGCAAATTGGGGTGGTCAAACTCAATGGGTTACATATGGACACTACTGCAAATTTAACGATGAGGACGGCCTAGAACTTTTGAGATCTGCGGTTGGAGCTTTTAATGAGTACACACTAGCAGCAGACAATCTAGAGCCTTACGCATATGGGGTGATGTTGCATAATGGTGATAACCCTGAACCGTTCTCAAATTACGATTTCTTCTGGCAAAATTACTATGAAAATCATGCAGATGCTGAGACAGCGTATGCAAGATTTAACGAAAATGGGTCTGAGATCCAAGCAATGTTTGATGCTTCAGCTACATGTGAAGGACCAAACGCAAGTGACTCATATCTATTTTATCCTGATCCAGATGATCAAGTGTAAAAGTCTCTTTTAATTAGAAAAAGCCGCATTTATGTGGCTTTTTCTTTGCTTTTTTATTTTCTTTTTTTACGATTAAAACAATGGAACTTGTAGACAGTTTTTTTGCTGAATTTGTCAATTATGCATGGGGTTGGCAAACAGCACTTTTGCTCTTAGGAGCAGGTGTATATTTTTCCATAAAAACTGAACTTAAACCTTTCAGATACCTTGGTTATGCGTTTGAAGTTTTACAAGGCAAACATCCCAGTAAAGACGAAGTAGGTGAGGTCAGTCATTTTAGAGCTTTAACAGCAAGCTTATCAGGTACTATTGGACTCGGAAACATAGCTGGAGTGGCTGTTGCTATTCAATTAGGTGGTCCAGGCGCTATATTTTGGATGTGGGTGACAGCTGTCTTTGGTATAGCTACAAAATTTTTCACAGCTACCCTATCAGTGCTCTATCGGGAGCAAGGACCGGATGGCAAACCAAATGCTGGCACAATGTACATAATTAAAAACGGATTGCCAAAATATATGATGCCATTGGCCTATTTTTTTGCCTTTTTTGGAATAATAGCTGGTTTACCAGCTTTTCAAGCTAATCAAGTAGTGCAACTTACTAATGATCTATATTTTCCTGAAGTTGAGAATTTTGTTTACTATGCCGGGGCTTTTCTGGTGATTATTACTGCTGCGGTTGTACTTGGCGGGCTAAAAAGAATTGCTAATGTTTCTGCGCTTTTAGTTCCACTGATGGGTGGCTTATATCTAGTAGCTGTTTTAGTTGCTGTAATTTTAAATTATCAAATGTTTTTCCCTGCATTAGCCTTAATCGTTACTGAAGCATTTTCTTTTGATTCAGCTGTTGCCGGAGGTCTTGTGGGTGTAATACTCACAGGCATTAAAAGAGGGGCCTTCAGTAATGAGGCGGGTATAGGAACTGAAGCTTTAATACATGGAGCAGCAAAAACGAGTCATCCGGTAAAGCAAGGCTTAATCGCTATGACAGGACCAATATTTGACACGCTTATTATGTGCACTCTTACAGCAGTAATAATACTGATTTCTGGGGTATATCAAACCTCAGATAGTTCGGGAGTGACACTAACATCTGAGGCTTTTTTAGCTACTCTTGGGCCAATAGGACCCATTATTCTGTTTGTATGTGTAATAAGTTTTGGTTTAAGTACGATTTTTACTTATTCTTATTATGGTTCAGCTTGTTCAAAATTTTTATTTGGTGAGAAAAGTGTAAAAATATACCAATATATTTTCATTGTTTTCGTATTTATTTTTTCAATTACGTCTCTGGATTTGGCTTTAAACGTAATCGATAGTGCGTTTGCAATGATGGCTATTCCAACCCTAATAGCATCTATTTGGTTGGCACCAAAAGTAATAGAACAATCTGATAAATATTTCTCTTCAATTAAGAAGCAATAAAATCACAGATTTTTTCCACCTTTTTATTGCCGCCAAAATAATCAATTTCTTTCTGATCCATGCCTTCAAGACTTCTTTTTAAACCTGTAATGGCATCATCAAACATTAAGATTGATGAGAGTTTTTGAAATCGAACGTTTATAGCAAATAAAGAATAATCTTTACTAAATTTACATAGTGTTTCTCTTTCTGATCTAACTATCCAGTTTTCCACAGAACCATTAGGGTATCCCTCTGTTGTCAGATGCATACGTTGGTCGTCACCATGAATGAACCAATTTTCTCTTAAAAATGGTTGATCTAGCGGTGCGTTATTAATAAATTTTTCTATTGGGTTGCCAATCTTTTCATTCAAAGATTTGACGGGTTTGTGTATGTTTCTCAGTGACTTACCAATTTTAGATTTGATGTTCCAATAACTTGGTGAACAAACTGATGCAGCTAGAAGCCTTTGATCATTATTGCACTCAATAATACAAAGATCGTCAGGCACCGATAAAGATATGTCAGCTATTAAATCTGGATAAGTTTTCTTATTTATTTTCAATTTCTTGGCTAATAACTCTTGGGGCGTTGTTGATTCTAAAGTAGTTGCAATTACATCTTGGTAACGTTTTGCAAAAAGATTTTTTTTATGAGTTTTTAAGCTCTCTGTAATTTTTACTTCGAACCATTTGTTCTTTTCAATTGGTTTCAAACCTAATCGATACTTTTCCCTGCCATTTCCCCAAGGGGGATTTATCCAAAAGTTGCGATCAATAGATTTTATAGATGTCATAAATTATTTTATTATATTGTGGTCAGACATACTAAATACAAATTTGATATGAAAAAAGTAGCAGTAATTGGAGCTGGTCCTTCGGGCATTACAGCAATTAAAAATTTCAAAGATCAAGGCTTTGAAGTAGTAGCTTTTGAAAGATGTTCTGGTGTGGGTGGTAATTGGAGATATAACGATCCCTCAGGGCATTCCAGTGTTTTTGAAACAACACACATTATTAGTTCAAAATACACCTCATACTACGAAGATTTTCCTTTGCCTGAAAATGCTTCTGATTATCCGTCTCATAAAGAATTACTTGAATATTTTCAGGCATATACTGATCATTTTGACCTAGATAAAAATATTAAATTTAATACTGAGGTTGTACATTGCTCCCAAGATAACAGTCATAAATGGAAAGTTAAATGGAGAGAATTAAACGAGACTCAGGTGTTAGAGGAAGAATTTGATGCCTTGGTTGTTTGCAATGGTCATCACCATGAACCTAGATATCCTAACTATCCAGGAAAATTTTCTGGTGAGTATTTACATTCTCACGAATATAAAAAGGCTGCACCTTTTGCTGACAAAAAAGTTTTAGTCATTGGTGGAGGAAATTCTGCTTGTGATGTTGCTGTTGAGACTGCTCGTATTTCAAAAAAAACAGTACTAAGTTGGCGAAGAGGGTACTATCTCATACCTAAGTTCATGTTTGGTTTAACAAGCGATATATTCGCTTTGAAAGCTAGATGGATACCTAGATTTTTAAGACTACCATTCATGAAATTTATGCTTGAATTAATCCAAGGAAAAAATGAAGACATAGGGTTGCCGAAAGTAACAAACCATATTTTAGCGACACATCCTACAGTTAATTCAGATTTGTATAATGCTGTCAGACATGGAAAAGTAAAACCAAAGTGTGACATTGAAAAATTTGATGGGAAAACTGTTTATTTTAAGGATGGCACACATGAGAAATTTGATGCTGTCATCGCATGCACAGGCTATAAAATTAAACATAATTTCTTTGATAGAGAGTTTATTAATTTTGAAGAAGGGCCTGTTAATCTTTTGCATAGAATGTTGCCAGCTGATATTAAAAACCTTTACTTCATTGGTCTATTTCAACCGCTTGGCTGCATTTGGCCTGGAGCAGAATTGCAATCTAAATTAGCGGCAAAACATTTAAATGGCAAGTGGCAACCAAAGGGATCACTTGAAGATTTAATTCAAAATGAACTAGATAATCCAGATGTTAAACAAGTAAAGACTGCCAGACACACAATCACTGTTGATGATTTTTCATTCAGATATCGATTAAAAAAAGAACTATCAAGAGCTAATTGATATGAAAAATATCTATTTCTTAAGACATGCGAAATCAAGCTGGGATGATTTTGCTCTTAAAGATTTTGATAGACCTTTGTCAACAAGAGGAATTCAAGATGCAGATTTGATGGGCAATTACTTTAGATCCAAAAAAATTAAATTAGATATCGTTTTTTCAAGCCCCTCCAAGAGAACTAGAGAAACACTAGAACATTTTTTTCAGTTAGAGAAGCCAAGCATTAAATTTGAAGAATCAATTTATCATGCTTCGCTAGATCAGCTTTTAAGTGTGATTTTTGGAACACCAGAGAATCTTAAAAATATTATGGTGGTGGGGCATAATCCTTCAATGCATGAGATTACTGAATATTTAGGAAATAAATTCATAAATAAGTATCCAACCTGTTGTTTAGCTGCATTATCGATAGATAGTAGCTGGAATGAGCTTTCACAGGGTTGCGGAAATTTAGACTTTCTAAAAAAACCTAGCGAGCTTCGCTAGGAGATAGAACTCTGTTACGAAGAACTATAACAGCGGATGTCAAAGCTGAAAATAGAGTGTAACCAAGTATTATTTCTGGCATGAAGTTAAAGTACCCAACACTAATAAGTGCAAGCACAGTTAATGATCTTAGAAGCTCAAAATAATACACAAAAGTCCTGTTTTCATACATGAAAGAGGCAAAGACCATTAGAGTAACAATATTAAAGGAGATGAGCATTAAATCTACATAAGCGATAGTTGCTGAATTGAACAAAACGCCTTGAGTATAAATACTGACAAAAACAAGGTGAGTGAAACCAAATATTTTAGCGAACAGAGAAGTTTTGGTATCAAACTTTTCAAATTGACTTAAATCATTCTTCTTAACTGGATATTTTTCAGAAACATCTGCAGGCCTCCACTTTGGTGTAGAGAACCAAAGTGCTACTTTGTCTCTCCATCTTTTTGTTCTCCAAGTATCTTTGATCATTTCACTCCAAACCTCTAAATTTGCCCACAAAGGATTCCATGAATTTAATGGCTTGGAGGTTCCATATATAGGTTTCAAATCCTCTCTCTCATCGATAAAGGTTCCGAACATTCTGTCCCAAAGGATGAAAACTCCACCGTAATTTGCATCAATATATTCTTTATTTTGTGCATGATGGATTCTGTGATTAGAAGGTGTTACAAAGATGTAATCTAAGATACCTAATCTCTTTATATGCTCTGTGTGTACCCAGAATTGATAGATTAAATTTAATGCAGCGACCGTTACAAAAATTTCCACTGGAATGCCTAATAAAAGCATCGGTGTATAAAAAATCCATTTAAATAAAAAGTCTGTACCAGTCTGTCTCAATGCCGTTGATAAGTTGTATTCCTCACCGTGATGGTGGACAACGTGTGAAGCCCATAAGACTTTAATTTGATGATGTGATCTGTGCAACCAATAATAGCTTAAGTCATAGAGAATAAAGGCAATAACCCACACATAAGGATCGTATGACGCTAGAAGACCTAGGTTAAATTGGTTTGAAATAAAAGCATAGACTAACCCTTGAACACCTAGACCAAGAAGAGCAGGGTATCTGCTCATTAAACCTAAGCCAATGCTTGTGACAGTATCGTTGAGTCTATAATTGTTTTTTTTCTTCAAATAGCCGTAGATAAACTCGCATAGAATCATGAGTGTGAATACTGGTACGACGTAAGCAATTAAGTTCGAGGTATGCATTTTCTATTTTTGGCCCAAATTTATAATCTATGCAAAGAACGAGATTATCTCGTAGCTCATTGCAATTAATATAATATATTAGTTATTAATATTACTTCAAGAATATAGTTATGAAATATTTTTTTAAGGCAAAAGCTCTTCAACTTTTTTCAAAGCTTTAGCCATAGCTTTCTTAACGTCAGCCGACTCTTTCTTATCTGAAGTGCCTTTTGAATAGACTAAATTGGTAAAATGTTCTTTGAGTTTTTCATTTAAATCGACTGATTTTTCTGTGAATCGATTTCTTAATTCTTCAAATTTAACTCTGGAAACCATTTCTTTTGGGCCAACTGGGTCTAAGCCTGCAAACATTTGAAATCTTATTGCTGCTTCATTCAAATCCATTGATTCAGCTGGTTTTCCATTAACGAATTCTGGTATTAAGTCTTTCGAAATCTTTTCGGATCCTTTGTCAATTAACTCTTCGAACAAATCCTGATAAGACTTGAGTTTCTCCTGAGCCTTTTCATTTCGCTGCAACATTGCGAAGTCTTTAATTGCTTTTTTAAATCTCTTTTCTTCTTGGGTGCCTTGAAGATTTTCAAGTTCAAGAAATTTTTGTTCTGCTTCAGCAGGAGAAACTTTTTTATCTCTTAAATCTTTAATTATTGCATCCATTAATCCCCTTGATTCATCAAGCTCTTTGTCTTTTATCTTGAGGAAAGAATCGCATACAGTCTCAAACTGTAAATTTATCTCTGGATCAAGTTTTTTGCCAGCAGGGCCTAAAGTTCTCCAATGATCTTGCAGTTCTCTTATGCGGGCTACAGAAGCATCAATATCTTCCTTATCAAGAGCTTCTACTTCAGCAATCACTGTCTCCTTTTGTTTCCTATTGTAAATTTCAACTTCCTCTAAAAGCTTATTAACTACATCTCTGGCTTTTTTAAATTTTTTATTTAAATCTTGGAAATCCTGATCCGGTACAGGTGCAAATAATTTCCATTTTTCATGAACACCTTTAAGAAACATCACAATTTGAATAACCGTAGTATTTTCGACTGTCTTGCCAGCAGGAAATGATTCAATGTCTTTCAGCAGACCTAACTTTTTATCTCTGTTTTCTTCTTTCTTAGTCTCTAAAACTGCAAAATAATCTTTGCATGGGGCCCAGGCTTTTTCGCAAGCCTCTTTGAAAGTTGACCATTTATCCTTACTGGCGGTTTTGCCATGCTGGTCTAAATTTTGCCATTGTTTTTGTAATGAATTAATTTTGTTGGCGAGTGACCTAGGTTCAAGTTTTTGAGCTTCTAATTTTTTGACTTCATTGATTAGTTCAGTTCTCTTATCAGAAGTGGCAAATTCAGCCCAATCATCGTATTCCTTTGCAGTGAAGTTTAATCTCTGGAACTTATGTCTGAATTTTGAAGGAATAGGTTTATCTTTGCCGAACTGAGAATTTAGCTTCCGTAAGTCTTTTTGAGCTTTTTTAATATGGCCTGTAGAGAATAAAGTCTCTATCTCATTTAATTGCTGATTAAGATTTATTGCTCTGTCTTCCACAAATTAGCTGAATATTATTTATAATTTTATACAAATAGTAATTGAATGAAACGGATTTTAACAGGTATAACGCCAAGTGGCTATCCCCATTTAGGAAATTATATAGGTGCAATTAAACCTTCTCTAGATCTTTTGGATGAAAAATGTGAATCATTTTTATTCATAGCAGACCTGCATGCTGTCATAAAAGTTTCTGACCCCGATAAACTTGAGGAATTAAGCAACGCTATCGCAATGGGTTGGCTGGCGTCTGGATTGGATCCACATACTACAAGTTTTTACCGTCAATCTGATGTTCCTGAAATTACTGAACTAGCTTGGCTGTTGAGTTGCATTACCGAGAAGGGTCTTTTAAATAGAGCACATGCCTATAAAGCCGCTGTGGATCAGAATAATGAAAGTGGAAAAAAAGAAATGGATGAAGGCATATCCCTAGGGCTTTTTTCATATCCACTATTAATGGCTTCCGACATCTTGACACCAAATGCAACACATGTCCCTGTTGGTAAAGATCAACAACAACATCTTGAAATAACAAGAGACATTGCTGAAAAATTTAATAGTAAATACGGAAAATTTTTTAACGTGCCGGAGGCAGTAATTCAAAATGAAAAAACAGTTCTTGGTACAGATGGGAGAAAAATGTCAAAAAGCTACAATAATATAATTCCTCTACTGTCCACCGAAAAAGAATTGAGAAAGTCGGTGATGAAAATAGTCACAAACTCTCAAGAACCCGGTGAAAAGAAAGAGTGGAAAGATAATACATTATTTGCAATTTACTCAAGTTTTGCATCAGTTGAAAAACAAGAAAACATGAAAAATCTTTTTGAAGATGGAATTGGTTGGGGAGACGCAAAACAAAGGGTATTTGAGGACCTAAATCAAATGTTGCTACCAATAAGAGAGAAATTTATGGAGCTCAGTAACAATAAGAAATTTATCGAGGAAATTCTAAAATCAGGGGCAGAAAAGGTTAGATTACATACTGTACCAGCTCTGAAAGAAGTAAAAAAATTAGTAGGTATTAGCAGACTTTAAATTATAATTATTTGCTAATAAGCGATTGGATTTAACTTCATTCACCCGCATATACTTTATTCTAATGAGTACAAATAAAAAGGCCGTTTTAATGATAAGTCTTGGCACTCCTGACAGCCCAGGGTGGTTAGATGTTGCAAGCTATCTCAGGCAGTTTCTGAGTGATGCAAGAATTGTAAATATACCCTCGTTCTTAAGGTTTTTGCTGGTGAATCTTATAATTGTGCCATTTAGATCTTTCTCATCTGCTAAAAGCTATAAAGAACTGTGGACCGAAAGAGGTTCTCCTCTTAAATATCATATGGAAGACCTAACATACAAAGTTCAACAAAAACTTAAAGATACTCACGATGTTTTCTATGCAATGAGGTATAAGAATCCGTCGATTAAAGAAAAGCTAAAGGAACTTGATGAAATTGGCTACGATGAAGTCGTTTTGTTTCCTGTTTTTCCACAATACTCATCAGCTGCTAATGGCTCATTCCTTGAGTACTCATTGAAACAAATCGCTAAGTGGAACGTTATTCCCTCCGTAAAGACTGTCGACCAATTCTATGATAATGAAGATTTTTTAGATGCATTTGCAGAAAATATTATGAAGTTCGATCTCGATGAGTATGACAAAATCATGTTTAGTTATCACGGTCTTCCGATGAGTCAACTAAATGATGTTTATAAAGAGGGTATTTGTGATGATAGAGATTGTGAAAATGGAGTTGAGGGCGATAATCATCATTGCTATAGAGCTACGTGTTACGAAACAACAAAACTATTAGTTGAAAAAACAAATCTAAATCCTAATAAGACAGTCACTTCTTTTCAGTCAAGGTTAGACTCAAAATGGGTAAAACCTTTTAGCGATAAGGTTTTAGAACAGTTTGCTGACGAAGGTGTAAAAAAGGTTCTTGTAGTTTCTCCCTCTTTTACAGGAGATTGTCTCGAGACTATTATTGAAATCGGTGATGAATATGAGGAACTTTTTCTTGAAAAAGGTGGTCAGAAACTTGATTATGTTCCTTCATTAAACTCGAATGATAGTTGGGTAAAATGTATAGTAAACATAGTTAGGGGATTATAGATGAGAGAAACACTTGAATTACAAAAGAAAGCATTCATTGAAAATGGACAACCTTCCTATAACCAAAGGTTAGATAGTCTCAAAAGATGTATTGCGCTTCTGGAGACGCATGATGTTCAAATTGTTGAAGCGTTGAATGAGGATTACAAAAATAGATCTGAAACAGAAATAATGACTTCAGAGGTAATTCAATCAATTAGAAATCTTAATTTTACGATCAAAAATCTCAAAAAATGGATGAAACCTTCTAGAAGACCATCCTCATTCATGGCTGATTTATTAGGTTCAAAAGCATTGATGCAACCTTCACCTCTAGGCACTGTTGGGATAATTGCACCTTGGAACTTCCCAATTGGAATGGTCTTTTATCCAACCGCATCTATTTTAGCTGCAGGCAACAGAATAATGGTAAAACCCTCAGAATTCACTCCTAACACAGCAAGCCTCATCAAAGAAGCAGTCGGTAAATATTTTGATGAATCAGAATTTGCTGTTTTTCTTGGTGGGCCAGAAGTTGGTGCAGAATTTACAGCTCTTCCCCTAGATCACCTTTTATATACAGGTAGTGGGGCAGTGGCTAGGAAGGTTGTTGCAAATGCAGCAACTAATCTTGTGCCTACAACATTAGAATTAGGTGGTAAAAGCCCCACCATTATTTCAGCTGACGCTGATCTTAAGTTAGCTGCTAAAAGAATTATGTTTGTTAAGACTTTAAATGCAGGACAAATATGTTTGTCGCCTGACTACATTATGATTAAAAAGGGGCTTGAAGAAAAATTAGTATCCGAGCTTCAACAAGTTTTTAAATCCTTTTATCCAGAAAGCAATACAAAAGATTATACCTCCATAGTAAATGATCATCATCATCAAAGGATGCATGAGTACCTCGAAGACGCAAAAGAGAAAGGGGCAAAAATCCACAATCTAGGCGAGTTTGATTCTAATGAGAATAACATTATGACGACAAAGGTATTGCTAAATGTGAACGATAATATGAGGGTAATGCAGGAAGAAATTTTTGGGCCATTGTTGCCTGTTATGGTTTATGAAGAATTGAGTGAAGTAGTCGATTACATTAATAAACATGATCACCCATTAGGACTTTATTTCTTTGGAAATAATAAATCTGAACAAAACTTCATAATCAATAATACAAGATCTGGAGGAGTGACCATAAATGATGCTATGTTTCATTTAATGCAATCAAGATTACCTTTTGGAGGTGTTGGTCCGTCTGGATATGGTCACTACCACGGTCACGAAGGATTCTTAAATTTTTCAAACTTAAGAGCAATTTACTATCAAACAAATTCAGATAGTCTTTTTGGTGCATTAAGGCCGCCCAGAAGCAAGCCTTTTGAAATGCTCTCAAAAGTTATGAAGAAACTCGCTTGAATTATTTTTTAAGAAAAATCTCATTCAGATACCTTTGCCACAAAGGTTCAAAAGCACCATCTTCTCAAACAATTCTTACTTCACTTGGTGTAGGTTTTGGAACTGCTGTACTAATAATTGTTTTATCTGTCATGAATGGATTTGAGAATGAGCTCCAAAAAAGAATATTAGGTGTAATACCGCATGTAACACTTGAAAGTAGTGGAGGTTTTGAAGACTTAGAAAATATATCTGAAATAATTTTAGAGGAGTCTAATGTCGAGGCACTTGCGCCTTTTCTTTCGTCACAAGTAGTAATCAACAGCAATGATGTATCTAAAGGAGTCATTATTAAAGGCACATCACAACAGAATGAGATATCTATAATTCCGGATAATATGCTCGTTGGTGATCTTGAAGCCCTTGAAGGTGGTTCGAATATCATAGTTGGCGATAGTCTGGCATACGAGCTAAATGCAGCTATTGGTGATTCAGTTAACTTATTAAATATTGACCAATCTAACCCGCTGATTGGCGTTCCAAGGGTCATTGCTTTTAAGGTAGTAGGAATTTTTTCTGTTGGCTCTGAAGTAGATCAAAATTACGCTCTCATAAGCCAAGATTCCTTCTTGAAGCTTATAAAACCAAAAAATGGCATTGGTTTAGAAATTAAGGTTAAAAATGTCTTAGACGCTAGAAAAACAGGCGGAGCAGTAATTCAGAAATTTGACTCAGAGAATTACATCAAAATGACCAGTTGGGATCAATCTTATGGTGGGCTTTTTAGAGCAGTTCAACTTGAAAAAATAATGGTAGGTTTGCTAATGTCATTAATCCTTCTCGTTGCGATTTTGAGCCTTCTAATGTCTGTAAATAATCTAATAAAAACAAATGAAAAAGAAATAGCTATACTCAGAACAATTGGTTTTTCAAAATGGGACATACAGAGTATTTTTATTCAATTGGTCTTAACTATCGGGGTATTTGGGATCTTTTTTGGGAATATCCTAGGTTTTTTTCTTGCATCAAACATAACAGAATTTTTAAATTTTTTATCTCAAATATTTAATATTTCCATGCTGGACGTTTATTACTTGGATTATTTCCCTTCAATAATTAATTTTCAGCAAATAGTCTGGATAAACATAATTACTTTTCTTCTTTTACTGATATTTAGTTTTATACCCTCAAATAAAGCTGCAAATACTAACCCTGTAAACATTGTCAATAAAGCATGATTTCAATTAATAAACTTTCAAAAAGCTACATGGATAAATCAGGTAGTCAAAAGGTATTTAAAAACTTATCTTATGAATTTGAGAGCAATGGGGTCTATAGCATCCTTGGTTCTTCTGGATCAGGAAAAACTACATTACTAAATCTAATCTCAGGCTTAGATAGCTTTCAAAATGGAACTATTGAAGTTTTTAACCAAAATCTTAGTAAATTATCGGTGGAAGAAAAAAGTGCTCTCAGAAAAAAATATTTTGGTTTTGGTTATCAGTTTCACTATTTGCTAGAGAACCTTTCAATCTACGAAAACTGTCTTGCAGCGAATTTTGGTATTGATAATGGCAATATTGACGTGACTTTGAAGAAATTAGGCATAGCAAAAATAAAAAATAAACTTCCATCTAAAGTTTCTGGAGGAGAAAAACAAAGAGCGTCCATTGCTAGAGCTATTTCAAAAAAACCCAACATATTGATCTTAGACGAGCCCACCGGTAATTTGGATCAGGAAAATAGCTTAATAGTCCAAAACTTTCTTCTAGAGTATGCAAAAGAAAATGATTCACTTGTTATCTATGCAACGCACGATATTTCATTTGCTAAAAGAGCATATAAATCTTTAAATATAATTAAGGGTAGCTTAGTTGAAGCATGAATAAATCTCTCTATAGAAGGCTGCTAGGATACACCTTTAAATACAAGGGTTTATTTTCTCTAAGTATTTTTGGTTTTTTTCTATTTTCTGCCGCTGATATTTCAGCAGTAGAGTGGCTTAAACAAGTAATTTCATATATCAATGAAAATAATGAAAATCCCTTAAATCCTGGAAATTTAGCGATTTTTCTGGCATTTATCTCTATCGTTAGAGGCATTGGCTTTTATGTTGGAAATTATTTCATGGCTAACATAGGCCAGAAAGTCATCCACAGCCTCAGAGAAGACTTAATTTCTAGTCTTTTATATCAGCCTATAAGTTTCTTTGATCAAGCTTCAAAAGGCGAAATAGTGAATCGAATTATATTCACAACCAACCAAATCACAGGTGCTGCAACGGATGCACTAAAAATCTTTTTCAAGGAGGGTTTTTTACTGGTAGGTTTATTCATTTATCTCCTTTATTTGAGTTGGAAACTAACTCTAGTAATTTTAATAATAGCTCCACTCATAGGGTTAATTGTCTCAATCGCTGGCAAAAGGCTTAGAAGAGTAGCTAAAAAAATCCAAGATGTTATGGGAGTGGTAACACAAGTAAGTAATGAGATCGCTTCTGGAGCTAGAGAAATTAAATCCTTCAATAATGAAAGTGGCGAGAAAGAAAGGTTTCAAAAAGCTAATGATGAAAATCTGAAACAAAATCTAAAGATGGAAAGCACTGGAAATATTGCAACTCCACTAATTCAAGTTTTTGTGGCATTTGCTCTTGCAGCCATGAGCTATTTAGCCTTAACAAACCTTGATGAATTGAATCTACCATCAGAGTCATTCGTAGCCTTTTTTACAGCTGCAGGACTTATGGCTAGACCAATTAGACAACTTTCAAATTTGAATGGAATTATTCAAAGAGGGCTTGCTGCTGCAGAAGACATTTTTAAAGCAATAGATAATTCCCCCGAAAAGTATAACGAGGGACTAGATTTAAATAAAACTCTTGAAGGAGTAGTTCAAATCGATAATGTCTCTTTCTCTTACTCACACGATTCAGAACCAGTTTTAAACAATATATCTATAAAAGTTTCTAAAGGAGAAACTGTTGCTCTTGTAGGAAAATCAGGCAGTGGAAAATCTACGATAGTAAATCTTTTGAACAGGTTTTATGACGACTATGAAGGCAAAATTACTATTGATGGATATGACATTACAAAAGTTAAATTAACCGATTTAAGAAACTCAATTTCTTATGTTTCTCAAGATCCAACTTTATTTAATGACACGGTTCGAAATAACATTGCTTATGGATTAGGTGAAGTTTCAGATTCCGAGGTTTTTCAAGCTGCTAGAGAGGCAAATGCTTATGAATTTATTACGAGTTTACCAGATGGTTTCAACACAATCATTGGAGACAAAGGGGCAACATTATCCGGTGGTGAGAAGCAGAGAGTTGCAATAGCAAGAGCCTTATTAAAAAAATCATCAATACTAATATTTGATGAGGCTACTTCAGCTCTTGATAACGAATCAGAAAAGGAAATTCAAGCAGCCATTGAAAAAGCATCAAAGAACAAAACCACTTTCATAATAGCTCATAGATTAAGTACAGTTGAGAAGGCAGATAAGATTTGTGTCTTAGAAAACGGAGAAATCACTCAGAGCGGCACACATAATGAACTAATAAAAGAGGAGGGTCTTTATAATATCCTTCAAGGCAAACCAGAACTAATCGAAGAGACAGAATCAACTAACTTAGAAAAGGACTTTGTACCAACCTTAATCAATGAGAAGAAAAGTTTCTGGGATGAATTTAACATTGGCAATATTGCATTAACTCCACTGAGCTTTGTCTATTGGTCTGTTAGTACTTTTAAAAATATATTTTTTAAACCTAAAGCTTCCAATGAAGGTGAGGTACCTGTAGTAGTTGTAGGTAATGTAACTGTAGGCGGTAATGGTAAGACACCTCTTGTAAGCCAAATTGCTCTAGACCTTAAAAATCTTGGTTTTAAACCAGGAATAATCTTAAGAGGTTACAAAGGCAGTTTCACAGGCACAAAGCTTGTAAATGATAATACAACAGCAAAAGAAGTCGGCGATGAAGCAATTTTTCATTTTAATAGAGGTTTTAATGTCGTTGTAGATAGGGACAGGGCAAGAGCTCTTTCTTATTTAGAGCGAAATACAGATTGCAATATAGTGATATCAGACGATGGTTTGCAACACACTTCCCTCAGAAGAGATTTCGAGATTGTAGTAGAAGATACAAATCGTAATTTTGGTAATCAATTATTTTTGCCTGCTGGCCCATTAAGAGACAATATATGGAAAACTAAAAAAGTTGATCTGTTTATCTACAGCGGAAGAAGAGAAACAAATGATAATTTCTTTGAATTAGAACCTGAATCATGGGTGAATCTTGAAACAGGAGACACATATCAAATAGATGAGTATCCATTTGGTCGCACAGCTAATGTGATCTGTGGTATCGCAAATCCTAATAGATTCTTAAGAACACTGAATAATTTAAAAATAAACTTTGATTATAGGCTGTTCCCTGATCATCATTATTTTAGTAAGAAAGATCTGAAGTTTGATTTCGAAAGACCCATACTTTCCACAGAGAAGGATGCAGCCAGAATGGGAGAAAAATTTATTGAAAAAAATGTTTGGTACATAAAAATGGGTGTGAAACTTAATACCAATATAAGCAAACTAATTACTGAAAAGTTAGAAAAAGAGCATGTATAAAATCCTAATTCCAGCGAGACTTAACTCACAAAGATTACAAAGAAAATTGCTTGAGAAATTGGACTATAAAACCATAATTCAAATGACTTGGGAGGCATGTTTAAAAACTGATTCAGAAGAAGTAGTTGTTGTTACTGATTCAGATGAAATATTCAAGTTAATAAATAATTTGGGAGGCTCTGTATTTAAATCAAAAAAAGAACATAGTTCAGGTACTGATCGAATCCAAGAGTACGTTGAAGAGCTAAAATTAAGTGACGAAAAATTAATTATTAATGTTCAAGGTGATGAGCCCCTTATTGAAGTTGAAGCAATAAATAAACTAGGGGCTTTTATGATTGATAATCGTTTTGATTATGGGACTTTAGCAAAGACTTTCAGCCATGATGACGATTTTAACGACAGCAATAAAGTTAAAGTTTTAGTTGATGGAAATAAGGGTCTAGACTTTTATAGAACAAGCTCCAATAATCCAGATGAAAATGGCAAAATTTTGCATCATATTGGTGTTTATGCCTTCACAGCAGGATTCTTGAATCATTTTGCAAAAATGCCTCAAACAGCCAATGAGCAAGCACTAAAATTAGAACAGCTCAGAGCAATTGATAACGGCTTTCCAATAAATGTTCTAGAGCTTGAACTTAAAGATTCATGGGGTATTGATACAGAAGAAGACTTAAAAAAATTAAGGGAACATCACAAATTTAATTGATCATGGATTTGACTAAAAATAATGGCTTAAATTTAAAATCTGAAGCGTCAGAATTTTTCTTATTTGAATGTGAGAAAGATCTCCATAAAATTCTGGAGCACGCTGATGCCATCGAAAAAAAGATACAGGTAATTGGTTCTGGAACAAACACAATTTTTCCAAGATATTTTTCAAATATTGTTATCAAGTCAACCAATAATAATTTCAAATTTTCAGAGGAGGGCGACATAGCAAAACTCAAAGTTGGTGCTGGAGTAATATGGGATGATTTAATAGATTTTTGTTGTAGCAAAAATCTCCATGGGCTCGAAAATCTTGCAGGGATACCAGGTACAGTTGGTGCTGCACCAATTCAAAATATTGGCGCATACGGTGTAGAAATTTCAGATCTTATTGACTATGTAGAGTGTTTTGATACAAAGCTCAAAATTACCAGGAAGATCAGAAATGAAAACTGTGATTTTGCCTACCGAAAAAGCGTATTCCAAGTAGAAACAGATTTGATAGTAACCGCCATAGGATTAAAACTTCAAAAAGAATTTAATCCAGTCTTAAACCATGAAAGCATTCAAGATAAAACTTACAGGAAAGCTTCAGACATGATTGATGGAATACGAAAAATTAGGAATGCTAAAATTCCTAATCCGTTGGATTTTCCAAATCTGGGAAGCTTTTTTAAAAATCCAATAATGGCCAAAATAGAATGCAATAACAATCATAAACTTAATGATCTCAAGCATTATGAAATGCCTAATGAAATGATAAAGTTCTCAGCTGGTGAGATGTTAGATAGATTATCTCTAAAAGGAATGAAAATAAGAAACGTAGGTTTGTCGACTAAACATGCTTTAGTTCTTACAAGCACCGGTATAGCAGCAGCCAAAGATATCAAGTACGTTGAAGATATTTTGAGAAATATGGTGTTGGAACATTATGGTGTTGAGCTTGAACGTGAACCAATATATTTATGAATATTTCATTGTTCTTATCGCTGGCATTTGCTCATTTAGTGGCCGTTACTTCCCCTGGTCCTGACTTCTTCTACATAATCAAAAGTAGCTTTGAGAAGGGTTTAAGAAGTTCAGTTATTTCATCAATTGGCATAGGCTTTGGGGTCTTTCTTCATTGTTTATTTGCCATAGTGGGCTTGGATTTCCTCTACCAAAAAATCCCTAGTCTTTACACCATAATAGGTACAGTTGGAGCAGGGTACCTCATTTATTTAGGTGTCGGTGGAATATTTGCCGATCCTGAAATTAGGGATTTAGCAATTAAAGAAAAACAAGAAATTAACGTCTGGCAAAGTTTTACTGGTGGCTTAATGGTAAATATTTTTAATGTTAAGGCTTTTATCTTTTTTGTTTCATTATTCAGTGGTGTAGTACTTAATACTTCAACCTTTTTTCAACTTAGTATTTCTATATATTTTTTTATTGCCACAGGAATTTGGTTCGTAGTCTTAAGCTTTATTCTCAACAGAGGTTTTAAGTCATTGTTAAATCATTCCGTGCAAAGAGCAATATCAAAAATATCTTCCTGCTTTCTAATAGCTATAGGGTTTGGTTTAGGAGTTTACGTATGGACTTGAAAGAATTAGAAAAAAGCATCTTATCACTTGATGACTATCCAATTGATGATTGGAATCCAAAAATTTGTGAGGGGGTTGAGTTTAGTATAGATTCAGATGCTAACTGGTGTTTCAATGGTTCAAAGATTGACAGACCTGCAATGGTCAAACTTTTCTCAAAATTGGTTAAATATGAGAATGGGCAATATTACGCGGTTACACCCGTTGAAAAAATTCCTATTAAGGTTGAAAAAGAGATATTTTCCATAGTTGATTACAAACGAGAAGACAACGATTACTTCTTTCAAACCAATACCGAGGAGTGGGTTAAATTAAGCTCAGAGAATGAGTTAACCGTCGAGATGATAGACAATCAGCCATATCCAAAACTTAAGCTTAAAAACCAAATCTATGGTTTATTAAGTAGAAATGTTTTCTACAAGATTATCGCTGAATCTAAGCAAGATGGAATGTCAATGTATCTTGAATCAGACGGTAAATACTTTTACTTGAATTAATCAGAATGAATGTGGCTGCGAGGTTTTTTACCATATAACACACAGGTGAAAGAAGTTTTATCTCTCACAATATTTCTATCAAACCTACAAAAATCTGAAATATAAAAGATTTGATTTTCGTATGGTGTCGATGTGTAAACTAAGACGTTATTTCTTTGGCAGTTTTCAGCAATAAATTTATAAGGCGCATTGTTTTCATCAACATAGCACACGTAGTCCATGTCAGCTTTCGTGAAGAAGCTTAAGGGCAAAAGCAATAAAATTAGTCTCATTTGCTTCTTGCTTCAATAAACTCGTCAACCTTTTCTTCAAGAATGTTTAAAGGTATTGAGCCAAAACTGAGAATATGGTCATGAAAATCTTTGATGTCAAAATCGTCTCCTAAAGCTTCTTTAGATGTATCTCTTAATTCCATTATTTTGAGCTGTCCAATTTTGTAGGCTAGAGCTTGGCCTGGCCAGGCAATGTATCTATCGACTTCATTATTAATATCTTGTTCGGTTTTAGCAGTATTTTCTAAGAAGAGATCGACAGCATCTTCTCTAGACCAGTTTTTATAATGCATACCAGTATCTACAACCAATCGTACTGCTCTCCACATATCATAGGTTAATTGCCCAAACTTATCGTATGGATCGTCGTATATACCCATGCTTTCTCCAAGCTGTTCACTATAAAGTCCCCAACCCTCAACAAAAGCTGTAATGCTGAGATATTTTCGAAAATTTGGAACATTTTCCATTTCCTGAGCTAATGAAATTTGATGGTGATGGCCAGGCACTGCTTCATGCACAGATAACACTGGTATTTCATACTTCGGTCTCACTTCAGGCATATATAAGTTGGCATAATAATATCCCGGTCTACCTTTGCTTGGTGCGTTGTAATAGGCGGTTGTTGTAAATGGTGCTGATTCCATTGGAATTGGAATTACGCCATAAGGTGCTCTAGGAAGTTTATTAAAGAGAGTAGGCATGTAAGCGTCAATTTCTTTAGACATTGCTCTGTAAGCTTGTAAAAGCTCTTCGCCAGTCTCATAGTAGAACCTTGGATCTGTTCTTAGATATTGTAAGAAGGAGTTAAAATCTCCCTCCCAACCAACTTGCTCGATGATGCCTTCCATCTCAGCTCTAATCTTGGCAACTTCTGTTAAACCAATCTCATGTATTTCGTCCGGGGTAAGATTTGTGGTTGTGTGATATCGAGCTAAATACTCATACCATTTTTTGCCATTTGGTACATCGCTGATTCCTATGGTATTTCTTGATTCTGGTAAATACTTATTTACGAGGAAATCATAAAGTTCTTGATAGGTAGGATTTAACACATTTTGAATGTATTCTTTGACTTCATTCTGTAATGCAAGTGCATCCTCCGAAGATGCTACATCACCTACATTTTTGAAGATCTTGAAGTATGGATGATCTTCAAGGTCTTTCTCGAGCATAGCTCCGATTTGAGCTGAAACACCACGAGTTACTAATTTAGGTTGGGTGTATCCTAGCTCTAAACCTTCTTTATTAATTTCTAGTGAATTTCTTACATTCTGGGTGTAACCTTTCACTCGTTCAAACCAATTTTTATAGCTTTGCAGATCGGTAAAATTTAACCTGTTTCCATACAAATAGTAATCCTGAACACCACCCCTCTGATTTAAGCGCAGGTAATAACCTGGATATTCTCTACCTTCCAAACTAATTTCATAATCTGACTTTAGCAGTCGATAATTGAGTTGGTCTTCTTCACTGAGATTATTGGGGTCTATTTGACTTAAGACATCTAAAACATAGCTTTCGTACTCTTTTTCGATAAAGAAATCTTCAATTGAGTTACTGGATACTTTATCGTCATATCGTTTATCGCCTAAAAGCGAGGCAAAAAGCGGGCTTTTCTCTAAAGAATCTTGCCAATTTTTATCTAAAAATTCTTTAAATTTCTTCTGATCTGGATGTGGTTTCTCTGTTGTAAAGTATTCATAACCTACATTAGTTGCTATCCCGACAATGCCAGCAATAAGTACGACGCTTAATAGTTGTCCAAATTTCATAGTAGTAATAGATTACTACATATTTGGGTAATTAGGGCCACCACCACCCTCTGGTGAAACCCAATTGATATTTTGCGATGGCTCTTTTATGTCACATGTTTTACAGTGAATGCAGTTTTGAGAATTAATTTGAAATCTTTTCTTCCCATCTTCCTCAACTATTTCATAAACTCCAGCAGGACAATATCTCTGTGCAGGCTCATCATATAATTCAAGGGTTTTAGCTATTGGCAGGTCCGGGTCTTTTAGCACCAGATGACAGGGTTGCTCTTCTTCATGATAAGTATTTGAAAGGTATACTGAACTTAGCTTGTCGAAAGTAATCTCGTTGTCATATTTTGGATAATCAATTTTCTTACAATCTTTGGCAAATTTTAACGATTCATGATCAGGGGTGGGATGATTCAATGTGAAGGGCAGATTGCCTCTAAAAATAAATTGATCTATTACATTCATTGCAGCACCTATTAGACCCCCAAATTTATGGAAGAAGGGATTGAAGTTTCTAGATCTGTAAAGTTCTGTGTACAACCAGCTTTTTTTGACTTCTTCATCTAAGCTTTTAGCATCTCCTTCAATATTTGAGACTATTACCTTTGCAGCTTCAATTCCAGATTTCATAGCCGTATGAGATCCTTTAATCTTAGAAAAATTCATAGTACCAGCATTACAACCAATGAGATATCCACCTGGAAACTCCATGCTGGGTAAACTCTGCAATCCCCCTTTTATCAAGGCTCTAGCACCATAAGAAATCCTTCTACCATTCTTTAAGTATTTTTTAATTGCTGGATGTGATTTCCATCTCTGAAATTCATCATAAGGACTCAAATAAGGGTTTTTATAATCAAGAGGTATAACAAGTCCCAATAAAATTTGTTTCTTGTCTGTGTGATACATATAAGACCCTCCAGGAGTATCATCGGGAAGAGGCCAACCATTGGTATGCATCACTAAGCCTTCTTCATGAAGATCATTATCAACTTCCCAAATTTCTTTGAAGCCAATACCGTAATGTTGAGGATCTTTTCCTTTGTCTAATTCAAATTTTTTAATGAGTTGTTTTCCAAGATGTCCTCTGCAACCTTCAGCAAAAACTGTTGCCTCGTTAGCAATTATTTCCATGCCTGGTTGAAATGAATCTTTTGGATTACCGTCAGCATCCACACCCATATCACCTGTAATCACGCCAGCAACTTTGTCGTCTTTGAATATTACCTCAGCAGCAGGAAATCCAGGAAAAATATCAACTCCTAGCGCTTCAGCTTGTTCTGCAAGCCATCTACATAAGTTGCCCAAGCTAAGAATATAATTACCGTGGTTCTGCATTGTTGGCATAACAAAAGATGGTACTGGTAAGCTATATTTGTCGTTAATCAGAAACTTAATTGCATCTCTTTTGACTTTTACATCTAATGGCGCACCTTTCTCTTTCCAGTCAGGAATCAGCTCATCAAGTGCAGTCGTTTCAAAAACGTTACCTGAGAGGATATGACCACCAATTTCTGCACTTTTTTCAAGCAAGCAGATGGATTTCTCTAAATTTTTTTCTTTGAAGGTTTGTGCCAGCTTAATAGCTGTTGCCAGACCAGATGGACCACCGCCAATTATAACTACGTCATAATCCATTGATTCTCTTTCCATATTCTCTACCAAGGTGTTTAATTTTTATCTATTTCCTATATATTACTAACTGACGAAATTTAAATATATGAAAATTCTGATTCCCATTAAAAGAGTAAATGACTACAACGTCAAGGTTCGACCAAATCAAGCTAACACCGATGTTGATCTTAGTAATGTGAAAATGGCAATGAATCCTTTTTGTGAAATAGCTGTCGAG
>OZSS01000308.1_pt1 | contig 22867 bp, 23 predicted proteins | sample 1779911 | NCBI WGS metagenome assembly OZSS01 (sample SAMEA2603589, study PRJEB24840) | metagenome | biome: Water; feature: Photic zone; material: Seawater sample | place: Mediterranean Sea | collected 2013-11-12 | depth 10 m
TTGTTTGGCCAATCTGATTGCATCAGATTCATAATCAATTTGAACCAATGATTAATCAATAATTCCTTTAAATTTTTTCCTAAAGACTCATTTGCACCTCTACTATCTCCAATAACACCTGATTTACTGAAGTCGTCAGTAAGCCAAGCAGTAGGCGCGTTCCCCTCTAGACTCCAGCCTTCTGGGATGTGTCCTTTATTTCCATCATTTGGGCGTTCATCACCCACTAATTCTGGTTTTAAAGCGAGCATCAAACTTGTTTCAGCTAAAGAGGCATGAAGCCCATCCTCGATCTCAGTTTTTGTTAACAATTCACTTAATCCATTAACACCACTCCATAGAAAACAAGGAAAAACTGCCATCTCTGGTGAGAAACTTCTCAGCTCTCTTGCTGCTGTATTTAGTAGTGAGATTTGACCTCCATGTCCATTTATTAATATCAATCTTTTAAAACCCATTTCAGATAATTGACCTCCGACTTCCTTAATCATTGAGGTTATTAAATTTGAGGAAAGTGAAATTGTCCCAGCAAAACCTTTATGTTCTGGCGAAAACCCAATATATTGAGTTGGAAGTTTTTTTAATGGAATATCGGCAGGTAATAATTTAAAAACTTCGCTAATGATATCATCAACAAAAATACTATCTGTAGCAAGAGGCAAATGAGGTCCATGTTGCTCTACAGCACCAAATGGCCAAATCACTGTTGATCTTTTTTCTTTTGCAATACTCTCAATTTCTTGCCAATTTAAATATTCAAATTTATTAGATATTGGTTTAAAGTTCATTAATTTTAATTTTGAGTACTAACATTTAGAGTATGTTTATAATTAATTATTCTTATTTTACCTACGATGGGAGCAAGTAATAAAAATGCCCAAGATAATATCCAACCAAAGGGCAATAAAAAACCTCTTCAGGTACTTCATATAAGCAAGAAAGATTCTCAAGAGATAAATAACGAGCAAAACAATTCGCAAGAAGGTATAAAAAAAGAAAATATTGCAATCAAACCTCAAATCATTAAAAATAATTCAGTAAAAGAAATTGAGGACAGTAATGAAAAGACTAAGGATTTTGATATTTCTCAACAAGATTTAACTCAACAAGATTTAAATAGACCGCTTAATTTTTCTGAGCAAAAAACAGATTTTCAATTAGAAAGAACAGTTGATGAATTCGATTTTGATGAAAGTGCTTTTTTGGAGGCTTTAAATGCAAATGAGCCAATTGGTGCTACTGGAGAAACAATTTCAGGTAAGGTTATAGCAATCGAAAGTGATGGATTATATGTTGACATTGGCGGAAAAGCACCTGGTTATATGCCCAAAAAAGAATGTGGTTTGGGAGTCATAACTAACTTTAAAGAAAAGTTTTCTATAGGCCTTGAAATGGAAGTTTTGGTTATTAAAGAACAAAATGCTGATGGAATGGTAACAGTGAGCGCTCGGGCATTAATTCTCAGGCAAAGTTGGGAGAAAGTATCAAGCTCCGCAAAAAATGGAGAATTAATTAACGTTTTAATTAATGGATTTAACAGAGGTGGGCTTACTTGCGACGTTGATGGATTAAGAGGATTTATCCCCAGATCCCAACTTGAAGATGGTCAAGATTATCAATCTTTTGTTGGTAAAAATCTAAAAGTGGCGTTTCTTGAGGTTAATCCAGAATCCAGAAAATTAGTTCTCTCTGAGAAGAAAGCATCATTAGTCTCTAAACTTATAAGTCTTGAATTAGGTCAATTAATTGAAGGAGAAGTTTTAGCTGTAAAACCATATGGCTTTTTTATTGATTTAGGGGGAGCTAGTGGACTTCTTCATCAATCCTCACTAACAAATGGATCGATTCGTTCTTTACAAGAAGTTTTTAGAGAAGGGGAAATAATAAAAGCTTTGATATCTGAAATAGACCTCGAAAAAGGGCGCATTGGTCTCAATACAGCACTCCTGGAAAACTCTGCGGGCGAATTAATTATTGATAAGCAAAAAGTTATGCAAGAAGCCACAATGAGAGCACTAAAAACTAAAGCACTCTTCGATAAAAAAGAACAAGATAAATGAACAGTAATAAAAAAATTGAGTCAAGTCTTAAATTAAAAATTTCAGATTGGGAATTAGACTTTTACTCAAGACCAATTATTGAATCAAATGGAAAAAAAAGGTGGGAATTAATTATTTGCTCTACGAGAAGTTATAAGACAGAAGATGTTTTTCTTTGGAATAAAAAGTGCCCTGCTAATGAAGTTAATTCAGTTTGGCTTACAAAGGCACTCAATGAAGCAATAAGTGAGGCAAAAAAACAAGGGTGGGAGAAACCTTCTATAATTCGATTCTGGAGGTCGTCAATGAAATCGATCATTAAGAGATCTCTGGAGGCCGTAAGTATTGAGGCTATTGTAAGCAGAAGAACTTTTAATTTATTAGATAGAATCGAATTTCTTGAAAAAGAGATTTATCCAAAGGAAAAAGGTTATGTAAGAGGTGTGTTAGCTCCTACTTTTACTTCTAAAATGGAAAACCCTCCTACACCTCTACCAGAAGCAGTCAGGGGTGATGCTTTAACTATATCTGAAATATCAATTGGCGAATTAAAATCAGCAGAAAATTGGCCCATGGAATTTGGAGATATCTTCCCAATTCAGCAAGATGTTAATGATAATTACTTAGTTCCAGGATTAAGACTTTTTAGCAAAGATAGATCTTTAGCACTTTCTGCATGGTTTAGTTGCTTAGAACCTATTAAATTAGTCGTAAATAAGAACCAACTCATACTTGAAGCTTCAGAAGATGATAAGTGGCTGGTAACTGATTTACCAGAAAAAGATGCAAACATTTTGAATACAAAGTTTTTAGAGAATAAAAAAAATTCTTTTGGCTATCAATTTATTTCAATACAGTCAACGCCGTATATCGAAAAATTTGCAGGATTCTGGATCTTAAGAGATATTGAATTAATTTCATAAATTCAGTTTAGGAGGAGGAACTATTCCTTACAAAGAAATATATTTCTCAAAAGATGAAATTTATATTCAAAACAAAAAATTTGAGTATTATTCATCACCTATTCTTAGTCAAAATAATTTCAAACATGCATACTTCACTAAGTCTTGCTCTGAGAAATTTCTTCAATTATTAGGGAATCACTTTAAAGAAAATTCAATAAATTGTGTTTCCAATCAAATTCACAGCAATGTGATAATGTTTGGATCTCATTCGCACAAAGGAACTAAGACTGAGGCAGATGGTCTTTTTGGCAATAAATGCAGTCAAAACTTATGGGTTTACACAGCTGATTGTATGCCAATATTCTTTGCAGATAAAAGGACAAGAAATGTAGCAATCTTGCATTGTGGAAGGAAAGGTTTAGAAAAAAAAATAATAAAAAATCTGGTAAAAATTTTCGATACTTTTGGGACATCTAGAGATGACTTACTTGTTGCAATAGGACCAGCGATTTCTAAGGAACATTATCTAGTTGATAAAATGACACTCAAAGAATTTTATAGAAAGGCCGAAAACAAAAACATAACTTTCAAATTGACTAAACCCAAAAAAGATCTTTGTTTTAGTGATTCTAATAACTTCAGAGAGCAAAACTTAAATCAACTTGATCTAAAAAGATCTGCCTATAGACAACTTTTAAATGAGAATATCGCTCATACAAATATAGACATCTCAAATTTATGTACATACAAATTCAATAATGAATTTTATTCCTGGAGAAGGAGCAAAACAATCTCGAGACAATGGAATCTTATTTGCTCATAAAGATAATTAACTTGGACAAATTTCATTACTTAAGTTTTTAGCGACCAATAATTCCGTCATCTCCTTAGAACCCCTAATATTAAAAACTTTGGCTAACAAAACATTCTCTTTGAAACCAAAAGGCTTTATTTTCACTTTGCTCCCCCTTGGGAATTCATTCTTAAGTAGATTAGTTGCTTCAATTTCATCATTTTCATTTACGTCTACACAAAATAATTCAATAGTTAAATTTCTATTTTGATCCCCCACCAAAATAGTATTTGAACTTTTAATCTGAAGAATTTCGGCCGAATTTACTATTACAGGATTAAAAACAATCAAGCAAATTATAATTAAAATTTTTGATAATTTTTTCAATTCAGAAATATCTAAGTTTTTAAATTATCTTAAAGTTAATTTTTTAAAATGACGTATTTTAAAAAAAATTAGTCTTCACAATTAACATATCCAACCATTTGAGCATTACTTTTACCAGGAGGAACCATTGGATAACAATTTTCACCTCTTCTGACAAGGATATTAATCAAGGCAGGGCCGTCATGATCAAACGCATTTTTTAATTCATTTTGTAATTGTTTTCTATCAGAAATTAAGTATCCTTTAACTCCAAAAGACTCAGCAAGTTTTACAAAATCAGGTTCGCCACAACTCATATCAGATGAGGAATATCTTTCATCATAGAAACTTTCCTGCCATTGTCTTACCATCCCTTGCCAGCGATTATTGATAATAATCAATTTCACCTTTAGACCATATTGAGATAAAGTTCCTAATTCTTGAATATTCATTAGGACACTTGCATCTCCTGCAATACAAATTACATCTGAATTAGGTAAGGCTGCTTTTACTCCAATTGCCGCTGGCAATCCAAAACCCATAGTTCCTAAGCCTGCACTACTAATCCATTTTCTTGGAGAATTCCTGAGATATTGAGCAGCCCACATCTGATGTTGTCCTACATCTGTAGTTATATAAGCTTCTGGTGAAAGTTCCCTCACTTTTAAAAGAACTTCCTGAGGATAAATTTCTCCTTCTTTAGGCGGGTCATATAAAGGGTGTTTTTGTTTCCAAAAATCAATTTTTTCTAACCAGTTTTTCGTCTGACAAGTAAATTTGTTTTTTAGAGATTGTTCATTAATTTTCAAAACAGCTTTTGAAACATCAGCAACAATTGCAACATCTACACTTCTATTTTTATTAACTTCTGCTGGGTCGATATCTATATGAATTACCTTTGCATTAGGTGCAAAAGTATCTAATTTCCCTGTCACCCTATCATCGAATCTAGCTCCAATAGCAATTAAAAGATCGCATTCTGTAACAGCAAAATTTGCATAAGCAGTTCCATGCATTCCTAACATCCCTACTGATAAATTGTCTTTTTCATCAAAAGCACCCTTCCCCATTAAGGTTGTGGTAACTGGTATTTGATAATTCTTTGCCAAAGTTTTTATTTCATCATGAGCTCCTGAAGATATTGCCCCACCTCCCACGTATAGGAGAGGTCTTTCAGAATCTTCTATTAATTTAATTGCTTTATTGATATCGCAATCATTAATTTCTCCATTCCTTTTAAATCCTTTAGGAATAATCTCACCAGGCAAAACTCTTTGGTAATTAAAGAACTCCTGACCTACATCTTTGGGTATATCAATTAAAACAGGCCCAGGCCTTCCAGATGAGGCTATAAAAAAAGCTTCAGAAACTACTTTCGCGATATCAGAAGGATCTCTTATTACCCATGAATGTTTCACTATTGGAAGAGTTATGCCAAAAATATCAGTTTCTTGAAAAGCGTCTGTCCCTATGGCAGGTCTTGGGACTTGACCTGTAACTACAACTAGAGGGACTGAATCCATTTGCGCAGTGGCAATTCCCGTTACCAAATTTGTTGCCCCTGGCCCTGAGGTTCCAAAACATACTCCTACTTCACCAGTAGATCTTGCATATCCATCAGCCGCATGTGAACCACCTTGTTCATGCCTAACCATATAGTGTTTTAACCAACCATCTTGTTCTGCCTTATGAACAGAGTCATATATTGGTAGTATGGCTCCCCCAGGATATCCAAATATAACTTTTACTCCATGAATTTTTAAAGAATCCATTAGTGCATCTGCACCAGTTATCCAAACTGGATTTTCATGTTTTGAACTACCCTTTGAAAAGGATCTCGAAGTAAGGGTCACTAAAGAAATTCAATATTTACTTTAAATATTAAACTCAATTAAATACTTTTGCCTCATTTAGAAATGTAATGTCAGAAATGTATTCAAAAAAATCTTTTAAAAAATTTAAAAATTTTCAAATAAATATCAATTTTTCTTTATAAGATTCCTAATTTATGTAGGGGTCCAGAGCCTGAAATAAGTTCAATAAAAAGCACAAGAAAAATAATCATTGCAACCCTTCCGTTCCACACCTCTGAACTATTATTCCAACCCCATTGCCACTTCTCCTGAGGATAAAGTTTAACTTTTTCAGGCAACTGAGAAGCCTCCTCTATATTAACTAGAGGCCCTTCCAAGCAGGAAATCACTAGATCACTAAGACCTTCAATAAAAGTAGGATGAGTATTTAGAGCCTTAACTCTCCGAAAGTTTTTAATACCAGCCTTTTCAGCAATTTCTTTGTATTCAATATCAATTTCTTGCAACGTTTCGATATGCTCTCCAACGAAACTTATAGGAACCACAACTAGATCATTAACATTTGATCTTCCAAGATCATCCAATACTTCTTCTGTATAAGGTTTCAACCATTCAACAGGTCCAACTCTACTCTGATAAGAAAGTGTATGAGGGTTACTATGCCCTAAACATTTTTCCAACTCATTTATTATTAATAAAGAACAATCTTCAATTTGTTGTTTGTAAGGATCTCCAGCTTCCTCTACGTAACTCTTAGGAACTCCATGAGCAGTGAAAAATATATGAGCCTTTGAAGGTGATTCACAAAGTGAAATTTGTTCAGAAATTAATTCAACCATAGACTTTAAATAACCTGATTGACTGAACCAACTCCTTACACATCTCATTGGAACCTTTTTAAATTCATCATCAGAATCTCGCAATTTTTTTAATTCTCTAAAGCTCGAACCACTAGTACTTATCGAAAAATGCGGATACAAGGGTATTACAACAACTTGATCTATGCCATCTGCTTTCATATCAGCAATTGCTGATTCGGTAAAAGGATGCCAATACCTCATAGCGATGTAGGTAGTGGCATTAAACCCCTTGTCTCTTAATTTAGATTGTAATTCTCTTGCTTGTTGTTCAGTTATCCTTCTGATAGGTGAACCTCCACCTATGGAAAGGTAGGCCTGTTGTGAAGTAGTACTCCTAAGCGTGCTTATTAACCAAGCTAAGGGCTTCTGAAAAACAGGGAAAGGTGTCCTGATAATTTCTGGATCAGAAAAAAGATTGTATAAGAATGGGCCGACATCAGTAATGCGTTCAGGCCCTCCTAAATTCATTAATAAGACGCCTATTTTATCCATTTAAAATTTATGGAGATTGAAAATCAACATTAAAAACGTCATTATATGGTCAATTATATAAGTAAATGAACGTAATTCAGGAAATTAATAATATCAATGATAAATTTGCTAATCAAGGCAGCAAGCTTAAAATTGAGAAAAGAGGAGAGAAATTAAATATTCGTGGTTCACTACCCTCCAAAGAAGATAACAATAACTTTAAAATTCAAAGAATATCTCTTGGCCTAAAAGCTGATATTTCTGGATTAGAGGAAGCCCAAAAAAAATTACAATTAATCAATTTGCAATTGGAATTGAATCAATTTGATTGGATTAATTGGATAGGCAAACCTTATAAAAAGGAAATAAAAGATGGTTTTGAATTCCCAAAAAGATTAAATCAATTTGAGGAATTTTTTTTTAAAGAAAATAAAAGTGATTTTCGAACCAGCACTAGAAAAACTACTTGGAGAAGTTCTTACAAACCATATATGAAAAGAATCCTAGATGTTTATAGTGATCACGATAATGAAGCTTTAGAAAAAATATTTCAAAAAACACTTGAAAGTTATAAGGAAGGTACCAGAAGTAGGAAACAATGCGCTACTTCTCTAAGCGTTTTAGCAAAGTTTTTGGACATTAAACTACCAGAAGATTGGAAATTAAATTCTAGAGGATATGGTCTGAACAAAGCAGGATTTAGGGATCTACCTAAAGACGAATTAATAGAGAAACTTTGGGAGACGATACCAAACAAGTCTTGGAAATTTGTTTTTGGTCTGATGGCTACATATGGATTGAGGAATCATGAAGTATTTTTTTGTGATTTAAGTTCTCTTACTAATTTTGGAGACAAAATTATAAGAGTTTTGCCTACGACTAAAACTGGGGAACATCAAGTTTGGCCATTTCATCCTGAATGGGTGGAAAAGTTCGAATTATCAAAACTTGGCGAAAATCCAGAACTTTTACCAAACATTAATAGAGACCTTAAAGTGACAACCTTACAGAATATTGGAAAAAAAATTACAGACCAGTTTAAGCGTTACTCTTTGCAAATAAAACCTTATGATCTAAGGCATGCTTGGGCAGTTAGAACAATTTTTTATGATTTACCTGATACTGTGGCTGCCAGAATGATGGGGCATTCGGTTAGTTTACATACTCAAACTTATCACCATTGGATTACTAAAAGAGATCAACAACAGGCAGTAAATAATGCACTTTTAAAAGTTAAAAGAGTTAAAAATATTTAAAGATTTATAATAATTAAATAAAATTAAGGGTCATATGCAAGAAAAACCTTCATTTTCCGAGAAAATACTTAACCTCGATAATCAAGCAAATAAACTTGGAATGGGAGGTAAATTATCACTAGATAGCGATGAGAGCTCATATAAAAAAAGAATGCGGCAAAGAAAAGATATTCAATCCCAAAGACTACAAATTAGAAAAACAAAAAAAGGATTATTGATTGTTTTTACAGGAAATGGTAAGGGCAAGACAACTGCATCTTTGGGTATGGCTTTAAGGACTATAGGGCATGGTTATAAAGTGGCGATAATTCAATTTATCAAGGGCGGCTGGACTACTGGAGAAGAAAAAGCACTTAAAAACTTTTCTTCAAACCTATCTTGGCATTCATTAGGAGAAGGATTTACTTGGGAAACTCAAGATAGAATTAGAGATGAAAAATTAGTTCAAGAAGCGTGGCAATTAGCCAAAAAATACATCCAAAACGAATCTTATAAACTTATCATTCTTGATGAAATTAATATTGCTACAAAACTTGGTTATCTTGCACCCGAAGAAATAATCACCTTTTTAAAAAGCTTTAATAATAGAAAAAATCATATTGTTTTAACTGGAAGGGGAGCATCTGATTCAATTATCAATTACGCTGATTTAGTAACTGAGATGAAACTAATAAGACATCCATTTAAAGAACAAGGAATAAAAGCGCAAAAGTGTGTTGAATTTTAGTTGTAGTAAATTATTATTTAAAATTTTCTTTAGGCAAGTCTAGAAATGTTTAAAGACGCAAGCAATATCTGAACAAACAATAAAATTGGTACATTTACTTGCTAAGGTCTTAAAAGTATAATTATTGAATGGCTTACAAAAGAGTTCTCTTAAAACTTAGTGGTGAAGCATTAATGGGTGAAAAACCTTATGGTATTGATCCTGCTATAGTCCAGTCAATTGCAGAGGATGTTTCAAAAGTAGTAGAAAATAATGTACAACTTGCAATAGTTGTTGGTGGTGGAAACATTTTTAGGGGACTTAAAGGATCTGCAGACGGAATGGATCGCGCGACTGCTGATTATGTAGGGATGCTAGCAACAGTAATGAACGCAATTTCACTTCAAGATGGTCTTGAGAGAGTAGGAGTTGCAACCAGAGTGCAAACAGCAATCGAAATGCAGGAAATTGCCGAACCCTATATCAGAAGGAGAGCTATGAGGCACCTAGAAAAAGGCAGAGTTGTAGTCTTCGGAGGTGGATGCGGAAATCCATTTTTTACAACTGATACTACGGCAGCTTTGAGGGCAGCAGAGATAAACGCTGAAGTTGTTATGAAGGCTACTAAAGTTGATGGAGTATACGATCGTGATCCTAATCAATTTAAAGATGCAAAAAAATATTCCTCTCTCAGTTATCAACAAGTTCTTAGTGATGAAATTGCAGTAATGGACAGTACTGCGATTGCACTCTGCAAAGATAATAATATCCCAATTATGGTTTTTGATATATTCAAAAAAGGAAATATTTCCAAAGCTGTTGCTGGTGAGCAAATAGGCTCTTTAATTAGTTAAGGATCATTTAATTTTTTTAATTATGAAAGAAAAAGAAATTCAAGAAAATATGAATAAAAGTATTGAAGCCACACAAAGAAACTTTAATACAATCAGGACAGGCAGAGCTAATGCTTCCTTATTAGACAGAGTAAGTGTTGAGTACTATGGAGCAGAAACACCAATCAAATCACTTGCCACTATAAGCACTATTGATTCGCAAACAATTTCAATACAACCTTTTGATATTTCATGTTTACAAGCGATAGAGAAATCTATTTCTATGAGTGATTTAGGTATTACTCCAAATAATGATGGGAAAGTAATAAGAATAAATGTTCCTCCTTTAACAGAAGAAAGAAGAAAAGAATTTTGTAAATTAGCCTCTAAATATGCAGAGGAAGGAAAAGTAGCTTTGAGAAATATCAGAAGAGATGCTGTTGATAAAGAAAAAAAAGACGAAAAAGATGGCCTTATTTCTATTGACGAATCGAGAGATAATCAATCTGAAATTCAGAAAATTACCGATAAATATATTGCTTTAATAGAAACTAAATTGTCTGAAAAAGAGAAGGAAATTCTAAAAGTTTGATAGAATTTGATGTCGTAATAATTGGTGGAGGTTTATCAGGATCATCCACCGCCCTTAACCTATCAAAGAAAGGATATTCAGTTTTAATTATTGAAAAAGGAAAATCTCAAGATTACAAACCATGTGCAGGGGGGATGGCATCTTCAATGCAAAGATTTCTTCCTTTAAATATTGAAGATTGCATAGAATCAAAAATTAAGAATGTTGAATTCAGATGGAAGGCTGCAGATAATGTAACTGCTGATCTGACTGGTGAATCCCCATTTTGGATTGTTAAAAGAGAAAAACTAGATCAATTATTACTTGATGAATCCTTGAGTAATGGGGCTCAGATAATGAGGCCATTATTAATAGAAAAAATCATAAAAAAAAATGATAAATGGGAAATTACTTGCAATAACAAAATAAAATATATTACAAAATTTCTTGTAATTGCAGATGGGTCCCAATCGAAATGGGCGAGTTATTTCAATTTAGGACCAAGAAAACCGAAATTTGCAAACACACTCTCATTAAGATTGAAAGGGTTAGGTGAAATACCTAGAGATGCAGTTAGATTTGAGTTTGGATTTATAAAATATGGTTTTGCATGGGCATTCCCCTTAAGAGAAAGCTTAAATATTGGTTTAGGTACTTTTATAAATAATGGTCTTTTAGAAAATCAGGCTATAAATAAACAAGTAATCAGAAGCTTCGGTTTTGATGATTTTCCTCATAAAATGATTATTAAGAAACTGAGAATATGGAATGGCTTCCACTCAATTAATGGTGACAAAGTTTTAGCGGTTGGAGATGCAGCATCTCTATGTGATCCATTTTTAGCTGAAGGAATTAGACCATCTTTAATTAGCAGTTTTTATGCTGCAGAGTACATAGACCAGTCCCTATCAGGAAAAGTAAATGATTTAAATCTTTATACAAAAAAAATTAACTACATTTGGGGGAAATCAATGGCTTGGGGGAGGCGAATAGCCCAAGTATTTTATAGATTTCCCAGAACTGGATATCAATTAGGTGTCAAAAGAAAAACAGCACCTAAACGTATTGCTCAAATATTATCAGGAGAAATGAGTTATGAAGATATTGCAAAAAGAGTTATTAGAAGGCTTTTAATAAAAAGTGGGACTTAATTCTTTTCAATTCAAACTTAAATTTAGTTAGCAGAAATCAATTTATGATTTTTAATCTCTGAATATCTCTTTAGTAGCAGCTCTTCCAATTCTTCTATAGCCTTACTGAATCCAGTAATACCTTCACTAAGCTTTTCACTTGCCATTTGATCATCTAACATACTTAATCTGAAATCTTTTTCTTCAAATTCATAGTCAATAGAATTATTTATTTGGGTACTTACATCTAATTTCCTAACTAACTCTCCTTTTTCTTTTTTCAGTTCCTCAAGAAATTTTGGTGCTATTGTTAAAAGATCGCAACCTGCTAATTCTTTTATTTCATCAAGATTTCTAAAACTAGCCCCCATTACTTCTGTCTTGAATCCTTTTTCTTTAAAGTACTTGTATATTTGCGTAACCGAAATAACACCAGGGTCTTCAGCACCAACAAAACTAGTTTTACCAGTTTTTGCTTTATGCCAATCTAATATACGGCCAACGAACGGAGAAATTAGAGTTATCTTTGCATTGGCACAGGTTACCGCTTGGCAGAAGTTAAAAAGTAAAGTTAAGTTGCACTTAATACCCTCTTTTTCCAAAATTTCAGCTGCCTTAATTCCCTCCCAAGTTGCAGCAATCTTAATCAAAATTCTTTCCTTTTCGATACCAAAATTTTTGTAAAGATTGATCAATTTTCTCGCTTTTTCTACCGTAGCTTCTGTGTCAAAGCTCAGTCTTGCATCAACTTCTGTAGATACGCGCCCTGAAATAATTTTCAATATTTCTTTTCCAAAAAATACTGAAACTTGGTCAACAGTTTCTTTGATTAATTCAATTTCGGAAAATCCTTGGGGCAATGCATTTTCTGAATTTTCTAAAGCTTTATCAATTAATTTCACATAATCAGGGTTCTTAGCAGCAGCAAGTATTAGAGATGGATTGGTGGTGGCGTCCCTTGGTTGAAATTTCTTTATCGAATCTAAATCTCCAGTATCAGCAACAACAACGGTCATTGAGGACAATTGTTCTAAAATTGATTTCATATCTAGATAATCATATATATACATAAACTAGCTTTTATTCCTGATGAAATCATCAGATAATGAACTAAATATTTATAAAATTGGAAAATTTTAGGGTTTTTTAACAATCATTCCATGATCTTTAATCTTGGGAGGTATTTTTTCAATTACTATCAAACTCTCGATAATTTCTTTAGCAACTGGTACAGCAACAGTTGAACCATATGCATAAGATTTAGATGGCTCATCAACGACTACAAGGACAACATATTTAGGATCATTAACTGGTAAGGTCGCCACAAAACTGCAAACTTTTTTATTTGTATAGGAACCATTCAAGGCTTTATGGGAAGTGCCCGTTTTACCCGCTATTCTATAACCCTCGATTTTTACTCCAGATCCACTACCTTTATCAACTACGCTCTCCATCCATTTAAGAACAGTTTTAGAGACTTTGTGTGAAAAAAATTGTTTTTTTGGATTTTTATTAACTCTTTCTTTGAAAGTTGAGGTTACATGTGGAGTAACTTCATAACCACCATTTGCTAGAGCCGCATGAAGTTGAAGCAATTTAAGTGGCGAGATTGAGAAACCTTTGCCAAAAGAAGTTACAGCAGGCTCAATTGATTGATTTACAAATAAATCTTTTCTCTTTAGTTGGCCAGCAGTTGATTCAAATAAGTCAGTCTCTAAATTTTTATTTATACCTAAATTTTCCAGCCAATCCCAATAAATTGAAGGGTCTAAATTTTGCATTATTTTTACCATCCCAACATTACTTGAAACCTGCAAAACTTTTGGATAGTCAATGTATCCATTACCTTGTTTATCCCAATTAGAAAGTGTCCATCCTCCAACATTAATTTTTCCTATATCTTCAACTAGTCCATCTTTCTGGATTACTTTTTCTTCTAAAGCTAGGGCAAGATTAATAGGCTTAAAAGTTGAACCAGGCTCAAATAAATCTTGAGAGTACCAACCTCTAAAAAGTCGAGAATCGTACTGCCAGAATTTATTTGGATCGTACGATGGGACTGTAACCAAAGAGAGAATCCGACCATTATTAACATCCATAACTATGGCAAATCCTCTCTTTGCTTGCCATTTGCTTACTTGCTTTGATAATGCACTGAATGAAGCCTTCTGTAATTTTGAATCTACAGTTAGACCTAAACTTTTGTAATCAGAAACAAAATCACCTGGAGCTGAGTTATCCGGTAAAGGAGTTCCATCTCCTCCTCTTTTTATTAAATTACTTTTATTAAAAACTTTAATTTGATTATCTAAATAAAGCTCTAAACCTGCTGAAGCTATATTCTCATCATTAACAAAACCGACAAGATTAGAGTAAAGCTTCCCTTGAGGATAATATCTCTGCGAATATTTAAATAAATCAATTCCACTTATTTGAAGGTTCTTAATCTTTTCAGCCTTTTCTTCCGAAATTTTATCCAAAAGCTTGATACCACTTATTTTATTATTAAATTTACTCAATAGTATTTCAACATTTATATCCAAGATAGGTGACAATTTTTCTATAACTTCTTCAATACTGCGAACTCTGTTAATTGAGTCCCCAGGAAAATTAAAATATTTTGGATGGGCCCATAATTTATAGAGCGGTTTATCGTAAGCAACTAGTCTATTATTTCTATCAACAATTGCTCTCCTTTTTTTTAAGGCATTAGTTTTAGAAGACTGAATTAATCTAGCTTTCCTTTGCAAATCAGAGGAGTTAAAGACTTGCAATCTAACTAACCTACCGAACAAACAAAATATTAATAGTAAGCTAAAAATATAGAGAAATTTAAATCTTCTTTGATCAAGGGGTATTAGACGAACAATCTTTTTGTATTTTTTCATCAATAGCCCCTTTGATATTTGCTATCACTAAAACCATCAATAAATCTACTTAAATTTTTCTTAAACAAACTTTCTTTTCTTTCTGGAATTTTATCTAGATAGATTAAATCTTCAGGTTTAGTTTTTCTATAAATATTGAGAGACTCAAGTTCACTAATATAAAATTCCTCAATTTTAGAAATATAATCGATGAGATTATTATTGATAGCTATTGTTTTAGATAAGTTTTTATATGTATTTGACCATTTTCTTTGACTATTAAAAGATAAGAAAAATAAGGTGAAAATTAATACCAAAAGAGAGATATTAATGGTGTCGAAAATTTGATGTATTAATTTGATATTAATTATGGATATTTTTTCTGAATTTTTTTTACTTTCATATAAAACTTTTTTTTTAAAATTAAGTTGATTCCCATAAGGTTTCATCTATGATTTATTTTTAAATTAAAGAAGTGTTATTAATTAAATAAACATTTTTTTGCTTGATTCGCAAGTAAAAAATTAAATTCTTTATGTCCTCAATAAGAACAAATTTAAGAAGGTCAATCCATTCCATAAAGAATGCATGATAACTGAAGAAAACAAACTTCCTGAAGCAATTCTTGTAATTGCTAATCCAATCCCTAGAACAAATAATGGCGGCATTTCTCCTAAACTTAAATGGGCTAATGCAAAGATAAAAGCTGAAAATATGATGCCCGAAATTACACCAAAATCTCTTGAAAGAGTTGGCAGTAAAATGCCGCGAAATATAATCTCTTCAAATAGAGGAGCTAATAGAGTTGTTGTTACAAATAATAGAAAAAATGATAAGTAATTATTATTGTTAAGAACAATTTCCAGCAAGGGGTTACTACCATTCTGATTATCGATCAGACTATTCATAATTAGAGAAATCAATAAAACAAAAGGAACAATTGTTAACCAACCTTTAATTCCCTGAATAATTGCATACTTTATTGGCAAAAAATTGAACTGTAAATAATCCTTTTTAAAAGTAAATTCACCATTTAAGGATTTAATTTGATAAAAAACTATCCATAATGGAGGAATAGCCATAAAAAGATATCCAAAGAAAATTTTTAAAGATTGAGACAATTCATTAGAGATATTTTTAGAAAAAAGTTCGACCAAACTGATAGAAAATAAAGGTGATACCACTTCTCCTAAAACAACAAATCCACCTGCAATTAATAAAACCATATCTATTAATTCTAAATCTAAGGATTTAATTTCTTGCCAACCAAATTTTTTCAAAGATATAGTTGTCCATAATATTTTTAAAGCGAGAATAGAGCCAATAAGTATTGTTAAAAGTGGTATTAGTCTTATGGCTAATATTTTAAAAAACATTTTGCGTGAAAATGATTTTGTTATTAATGCACTATCGTCAAAATCAAATTTCTGGCTTAAAAGGTGATATAAAAATCTATCACCTTTAAATAAATCAAATTTTTCAGAATTTACTTTATATGAATTATTATTAGATTTTTTTTCTATCTCATCAATCAGAAATTTATAGTTTTTATCTTCAAAATCTTTGGATATATTTTTATAAATTAAAGGATCATTTAATTCTGAAGTAATTATTCGAATTAATTTATTTCTTTCTGTTAGCTCTTCAAATGGAACATCAGAGAGTGATTTATTTATTTGATCAACAGGATCATTAAGGATAAAAAATTTTTTAAGATTTACAGGTATTGATTGGACAGATAATTCAGCAATTTCTTGCTCTTTTTGACTAATATCAAATGAAACAGATGGTCTATTTAAACTGTCTCTTAATCCTTGTTGCCATACAAAAAAAGTTATGACGATAGAAATAAAAGCTAAAGTGAGTTTTGACTTAGAAGTATTTTTAAAGTTCATAACTTTTTATATTCTTGAAAACTATAGTTAGTTATCATTGAATTTCCTCATATTTATGTATCTATTTTAATCACGCCATGAGATGATTAAATTATCTTAATTTTCAAATTTATATAATGGCTATAAGATTAGTTTTAGTTAGGCATGGACTAAGCAGTTTCAATGCAAAAGGATTAATTCAAGGAAGAACAGACGATTCAATATTAACTGATGAAGGATACCAACAAGCCCAAAAAGCAGGAAAAGCATTATCAAAAATAAACTTCGATAAAATCTATTCCTCCCCACTTGTAAGAGCGGCAGAGACTGCAAAAACAATTAAAAAGGCCTTCAATAAAGAACAAAATATTGTATTCGAAGATAATTTGCTAGAGGTAGATCTTAGTGAATGGTCTGGTCTAAAAATTGATGAAATAAAGAAGAAATTTCCAGAAATTTACCCTATATGGAAAAATGATCCAGAAAATCTTATCTTAAAAAGAAATGATAATAAAACTTATAAACCAATTCAAGAGTTATTTTTTCAAGCAACAAATTTTGTAGAAGATATTTTAAAAATTTATCTAGACAAAGATGATGTAAATATTTTAGTTGTTGGACATAATGCAATTCTCAGATGTTTAATACTCTTGTTATTAGGTAAGCCTAAGCAAGGTTTTAGAAAAATAAGATTAGAAAATGCTTCTTTCTCGATACTAAATATTTCAAAGAAAGATAACTCTTTTAAGACTCAAATTGAATGCTTAAATCAAACTTCCCATCTTAATAAAAATATTCCAAATAAAATTGGAGATTCCAGAATATTTCTTATAAGACATGGTGAAACTAACTGGAACAAAGAAGGTAGATTTCAAGGCCAAATCGATATCCCTTTAAATGAAAACGGAAAAGATCAAGCAAGAAAGACTTTTGAATATTTGAGAAATATTTCTTTCAATAAGGCATTTTCAAGTTCAATGCATAGGCCTTATGAGACTGCACAAATAATCCTTCAAAATAACAAAGATTTAAAAATTGAGAAAATAGATTCACTTGTAGAAATCAGTCACGGATTATGGGAGGGTAAATTGGAAGCAGAAATTAGAGAAGAGTGGCCTGCTTTACTAAAAAATTGGCATGATAAACCTGAAGAAGTAATAATGCCCGAAGGTGAATCTATAAAAGATGTATCAGAAAGGTCAGTAGAAGCTTTTGACAAAATTTGTTTATCTCAAAAGGATAATGATCAAACCCTCATGGTTGCTCATGATGCAGTCAATAAAACTCTTATTTGTAATATCCTTGGGATTAATTATTCAGATATTTGGATGATAAAACAGGGTAATGGCGGCATAACAATAATTGATCTTTTTAATGATCCCGATAAGCCCCCTGTGATTAGCGCTCTTAACATTACAACACACCTTGGGGGAATATTTGATTCAACTGCTTCAGGAGCACTTTAAATTAAACCTTGTTAAAAATTTATTTTGCTGAAGTCAGAGTCAGAAAGAAGACTTCATTTGCTGAAAAAGCCAAATTGACTAAGAGGCCAAAATCTGAAATATGCTTTACCAATTATCTCTTTTTTATGAAGAAATCTGCTTCCAGGCCAATATCTTCCATCCCAGCTATTTGCCCTATTATCACCTAAAACTAAAAAATGATCTTCTGGCACTTTTATGTTTTTAAATTTACCACAATTATTAAATAGGGATAATGAGCACTTATAAGAGACATAGGGTTCAGGAATTAATTTATTATTTATTATTAATTCACCATTAGAGTTTACACTTACAATTTCTCCTGGAAGTGCCACCACTCTTTTAATATAAGCATCGCAAGCTTGATCCCTCAAACCAGGAATAAACGACATTGGAGGAAAACTCATAAAAAAACAATATCTTTTTTTTGGTAAAGGCTTAGATCTTGATGAGATTAATTTTTTATCAAACGAGTAAGGTGAGTTAAAAACAACAATATCTCCTCTTTTTGGCAAAGAGTTTCTTAACGAAAATTTTTCAATAATTAACCTATCATTTATTTGTAATTCTGGGAGCATTGAGCCAGAAGGGATATAACGTGGTTCTGCCAAAAATGATCTACAAGAAGATACAAAAAAAGTTAAAAGAATTAGTAGACCCCATTCTTTTAAAAAACTTCTTATAGAATCAGGCATTGGATTAATAAAGTCTTGATTTTCTAAATTTATATTAATTGTTTTGCATATTCAATTTCGTTAAAACCTAATATTACTTTTTTTCCTTCGTAAATCAAAAATGGTCTTTTTATTAATTTGCCATCACTTAAAAGAAGTTGAATAATTTCTTCCTTTGACAAACTATCAATATCAAGATTAAGAGTTTTAAAGGCTTTACCTCTTGTATTAAAAATCCTTTTCTTATCATCAGAGTATTGTTCTAAGACTAGATTTAAATAATTAACAAGTGGAGGTTCTTTTACAATATCTATTAACTGAAATTCAAAATCTTTGCTTTCAAGCCACTTTGCAGCTTTTCGGCATGTAGAGCATTTTAAATAACTATAAAAAATTATTTTTTTCAATTTAATTTACTAATATTTGATTTCTTAAGTACTTTAAAGTTTTTCTTTTTTAGAGGCATACAACTTTTCAATAAATTTTCAACTACATCAAAATCCCTCCAACCATCAATTTGAACTGTTCTTCCATCGAGTCCTTTACTTGTTCTAAAAAATTCTGCAACATCCTCAAGCTGATTAGGAGCAATTTGATTAATACTTACTATATTAGCCTGCCTAGGATTAGCCATAGGCACACATAAAAGTTTTCCATCATAAGCACCACAATCATGCATATCCAAAACTCCAATAGGTCTAGCTTTTATTAGACAACCCGCAAAAGTAGGTTCGTCCATTATCACCATTGCATCAAGGGGAGCTCCATCATCAGCAAGGGTATTTGGGATAAAACCATAATCAAAAGGGTACCTCACTGAAGAATGTAATACTCTGTCTAGGGCCATTATTCCTGCTTCAGAGCAATATTCATATTTATTCCTACTCCCTGAAGGTATTTCAACAACAATATTCACTATTCCCTTCATTGGAGATGGAGGTATTGAACTAAGGTCCATCTTTTTTTAAATCGTGATTATGAATTATCTCGTTTCCTTGAGATAAAGGTCTGCCAATTAAAATGCTTATTGAAGGTAAAAAAATTGTCAAAAAGGCAAAAATAATACCTAAAGATGATATTGATAAACTCCTTATACTTAAAGGGTCATCATCATCTCTTTCAAAATCACTTCGAGCAGAACCATGAGAAGATTCTTCGCTTGATTTACTTTGAATAAACTGCTTTGATTTCGTGTAACTCAAGAACTCTTAATTGGTAAAGATTAAGGAGATAATTAAACATCATTATCCTACATTCAAAATGTCAATAAATCAAAACATTGATTAGGAACTTTTTAATTACTCTTTTTCTAGCAAAGACCTGATAGATTTTAGTTCATCTAATATTTGCACCAGTACATTTTGAGCAGCGGAGGAAGGTGTATTAAAGACCTCTACAGTAACCTCCTTAATTCTTAAAATATCTTTTGCAAACCTTGCTACTTCATTGGGATGGAACTTTAAAGGATCTTTTTGATCAGTTCTAAATTCAGGATTTAGTTTTCTTGGATTAAAGCTAGGGTTTAAATTTCTTAAATCTGTATTTGTGTACCTATAGACAGAAGCTCTTGATCTGTTTAGGAATTTTTGAACTTCATCAATACCTGCTAATTCCTCTTCGCTAGAAATATTGGAATCTATATTTTCCATAAACTTAAGAAAATGTTTTAGTAATAATGAACTTTTAAAAGAGTTTGAACTTCATTACTGAAGAAGTTAGCAGAAACAATATTTTTAGACTAGCCGCGTTGAGGGACTCAAGACACTTTAAATTATTTTTTCATCTTAGTTGATAAAATTAAATATTATTAAGGATATTTTTTGTATGCGCGTGACAACCTCATTTCCTCTGGGGACACTTCGTGACAGACCTTCTGAAGCTGAGATTATTTCACATCAATTACTTTTAAAAGCTGGGTATATTCGCAGAGTTAACAGCGGTATTTATGCATACATGCCAATAATGCTTAGAGTTATTGAAAAAATATCCGCAATAATAGAGAGAGAACTTAATAGTATTGGTTGTACAAAATTACTATTACCCCAACTTCATCCTGCAGATTTATGGAGAAAAAGTGAAAGGTGGGAAGGATATACTGCAGGGGAAGGAATAATGTTTAATCTAAAAGATAGACAAGGTAAAGAATTTGGTTTAGCTCCAACTCACGAAGAAGTTATCACGAGTATTGCATCAGAGACCATCAACTCCTATAAGCAATTACCACAATGTTTTTATCAAATTCAAACAAAATTTAGAGATGAAATAAGGCCAAGGTTTGGATTGATGAGAAGTAGAGAATTTATTATGAAAGATGGTTATTCTTTTCATTCTTCAGAAAACGATCTAGCTTCTTTCTATGAAAAGATGGGCAATGCTTATGAAAATATTTTTAAATCTTGTGGACTGCAGACAGTAGGGGTTGAAGCTGATAGTGGAGCAATTGGCGGAGCCTCATCTAAAGAATTTATGGTCACTGCTGATGCTGGAGAAGATTTCATTTTGTTTACTCAAAGTGGTTCTTATGCTGCCAATATTGAAAAAGCTGTTTCTCTCCCATCTCAACCTATTCCACTTAGAGATAATATTGCAGAGTGGTTAGAAACACCTCATCAAAAAACAATCCTAGATATTTGCGATAATAATAATTTAGACCCTACTCAGATTATTAAAGTTGTAATATTCCTTGCACAGTTCGAAGATGAATTTGAGGTCCCAATTCTTGCATGCATAAGAGGCGATCAACACGTTAATGAAGTAAAGCTTTTTAACTTAATCAATAAACTTCATAATTTCAATCTCCTTAATCTTAAAAAGATTGAAGACAAAAATACTATCGAAAAAAACCTAGTTAATTTTCCCTTAGGTTTTATAGGGCCAGATTTAGATAATAAAACTATTAAAGCTAGTTCTAATTGGGATAAAAAATGGACAAGAATAATTGATCATTCTGCAAGTGACCTTTCGAATTTTATAAGTGGTGGGAATAAAGTTAATTTCCATAAAGCTTTTCAAGAGTTTTCTTTTGCTTCGAAAGACTATCTAATTGGGGATATCAGAAATGCCAAAAAAGGAGATAAAATAAGTATTGATAATGATGAGGAACTTAAAGAAAAAAAAGGTATCGAGATTGGACATATTTTCCAACTAGGTCAAAAATATAGTGAAAAATTAAATGCAAAGTTCTCTGATAAGGATGGCCAGTTAAAAAATTTATGGATGGGTTGTTATGGAATTGGAGTTACAAGAATAGCTCAAGCTGCTATCGAACAGAATCATGATCAAAAAGGCATTTGTTGGCCCATCCAGATTTCGCCTTTTGAAGTTATTATTATCCCAACAAACCTAAAAGATCCTATTCAAAGTGAGCTTACTGAGCAAATTTATAAAAACTTTTTAATTAATAAAATTGATGTCCTTCTTGACGATAGAAACGATAGAGCTGGCGTGAAATTTAAAGATGCGGAATTAATTGGTATTCCTTTTCAGATAATTATTGGCAGAGATTCTGTGAACAAAGAAGTAGAACTTTTATGTAGAACAAATAATACTAAGCTTAAAGTTAGTTCTGATAAATTGTTGGAAACATTTATTTCTGAATCTGAAATAATGTACAATGGGTAGTCTTAAAGCTAAATTTTTTGGGAGCTAAGTTATGTTACTGAAATGGACATCAAAATTATTTTTTAGGACTCTTACCAAAGCTATATCTTTTTCAATATCCTTAATTGTTGTTTTTACACTATTTAGTTCCCCATCTATAGCTGCAAAAACCTCTATGACAGGTGACTATGCAAAAGATACAATTTCAGTTGTTAAAACATTGCAAACAGCTGTTGATACCCCAAAAGATTCTCCAAATAAAGATGAAGTAAGAAGTGAGGCTCTTACACTAATAACTGACTATATCTCCAGATACAGAAATAGAGGAATGGTTAATAAAACTCAATCATTTACCACCATGCAAACAGCATTAAATGCGATGGCAGGTCATTACAAAAACTTTGCAAGTAGACCTTTACCAGATAAACTTAAGGAGCGTTTAACTAAAGAATTTTCTCTTGCTGAAAAAATGGTTCTAAGAGAAAGTTAATACAATTCATTTACTTTTAAAAAGTAAACCAAGATTCTTGAATATATTAAATATTCTCACAAAAATAATGCTCTTCTAAAATTGGCCAATGTTGTTGTAATCGGAGCCCAATGGGGTGACGAAGGAAAAGGTAA
>OZSS01000311.1_pt1 | contig 22769 bp, 21 predicted proteins | sample 1779911 | NCBI WGS metagenome assembly OZSS01 (sample SAMEA2603589, study PRJEB24840) | metagenome | biome: Water; feature: Photic zone; material: Seawater sample | place: Mediterranean Sea | collected 2013-11-12 | depth 10 m
TTTCGCCCGCCGTCGGTTCAACCAGGCGTGACAGGCAGCGCACGATGGTGGATTTGCCCGACCCGGAAAGACCCATGATGACGAAAATCTCACCAACATGAACATCAAAACTGACATCGGCATTGGCGAGGATATGGTCATTGTTCAGGATGCGCGATGACAGCGCGGCGGCATTTTCGACCTTGCCTTCTGCGCTGTTGAAAAACTGGTCCGGCTGCTGGCCATAGACTTTCCATACGTTACGGCAAGACAGTTTGACTGTATTCAGATCACCCGTTGACGTTTTCATGAAGCACCCCGAATAACCATCCGCTGTTCTTGGCGATCATCGCAACATCCGCCCGCGTCTGGAAAGAAAATTCGTAAAAAACGGGGCGGCGTTGAACAGACCGCCCCGCAATATTGAAATATTTCAGGCTTACTTCATGGCCTCTTCGATCCAGCCCTGCCACTTGCTCTCATTATTGGCAAGCCATTCGGCAACAACGTCGTCGAGATCACGGCCCTTGTTGTCAACTTCGAGGATAGCCGCGTTCTGTTCGTCGTTGGTCTGGCTGTAGAGGCTCAGCATCTTGTAGGCTGCTGGCCATTTTTCCTCAAAACCTTTCCAGGCAACCTTGACCACCTTGGCCTGCTCAAATCCGCAAGCCGTATCGCGTTGCTGGTTTTCCTCAACGCACTTTACCTCGGTCGGGTTCCACTCAACCCAGTTCAGGTCCAGATCAGCAAACACCCAATGGGGCTGCCACATCATCATGATGATCGGGTCCTTGGCCGCATAGGCGGATTTCAGTTCAGCCATCATCGCGCCTTCACTACCGCCGGCAACCGGCTCATAAGGCATCTCGATGGAGGAGATGATATCACGCGAACGGGTACCCCAGTCCGCAGGATAGGTGATCAGACGGCCTTTGGGGAATGTGTCAGCCGCGGCGAACGCCTGGGCACAATCATAAAGCGCCTGATAGCCTGGCAGGCCGGGGCAACGCTCTTCCATATAGGGCGGGTAGACCCAGCCTTCGCGTGGCTCAAGACCCAGCTCACCCAGCACCACAATGTCGCCAGCGGCAACAGCCTTGGGGTAGAGATCGCCGATGTTGTTGGTCCAGACTTCGGCCTGGAAATGCAGGTTACCCTGGGCCAGACCAGCGTGCTGAGGCAGGGCGCCAGCACTGACGTATTCGATGTTGTAGCCCATTTTCTTGAGCAGTTCGCCAGCAATTTTCGTTGAAACATGCTGACCGGTCCAGTCATTCATGATGACGTTTATTGTGTCGGTCGATTCCGGAACAGCAGCCTGGGCAGCGCCGCAGGACATACCAATTGATACCGCAGCAACCATTGCTGCTTTTTTGAAAAGTGACATTTTTACCTCCCTCGAGTTTGCTTTATGCAGTCATTAAATCCAGCCGCATAGCACACCACCTTTTGTTATGAAAAACCTACCATTAGACAGTTTTTCAAGTCAACGGTTGAATCTTGCAATCACTTCCGTCCATAGTATGAGGGGAAATGAGACCCGGTGAGGCGCGGAAAATGAGATCAAGTTCCATCAGAGACATCAGGCGATCAGAGCTGTCACGCGCTGCCTTTGAGGCCGTTGTCCGCCATGGATTGAGGGGGACAACACTGGACAAGGTGGGGGATATCGCCGGTGTATCCAAGGGCGTGGTCCTGCATCATTTCAAGGACAAGAGCGCCTTGCTTGAGGCGGTGTTCAGGCGTTCGAACCTGCTGCTCAGCCGATCTGTCGTTGAACTCTACGCCTATGCCGAAACACCCTATGAGCGGTACTGGTCGGTGATTGTCGCCAATTTTTACGACACGATTTTCAACCCCAGGGTCTGTCAGGCCTGGGTCTCGCTGATCTCGGAAGTGCCGCATAGCAAGCACTGCCAGCGCATTCAGCTGGTCTGCAATCAGCGTATCCAGAGCAACCTCGCCAATGAGCTGAAACACTTTGTTCCGGCCGAGGAAATCCAGCAGGCCTCCCGGCTTCTGGGGCAATTGATTGACGGTATCTGGGTGCGGGCGGGCATGCTCCCCGATCAGATGACCAGTGACGATGCCATCGAAGAGATGGTGTTTGCCACCACCAAACTGCTGGCCTCTGATGAAATCAGCCAGGCCAAGCACCGCGAAGCCCTGAAGAAAGTCAAAGGCGTTGCCACCATCGTGTTCGGATCAAAAGCCTTCAGGGAACGCCTGTTACAGGGCTAGGGTTCTGGGCTGCCCCGCGCATCCGGGGGTAATTTTCAGGAACGCCTGATAACATTCATGAGCGGTTCCAACAGGCTGGCACCGGCAATCAGGATGACCCCCGCCATCTCTCTTGACCCGAACGGCTCCCCGGCCAGCAGCGCAACCGATATCGCGCCAACCACGATTTCCGACATGAACAGCAACCCGCTGACACCGGGGTTGACGAATTTGGGCCCCCACAGTGAGGCATAGGTTCCAGGCACGATGATCAGCAGCATGAATACCCCCAGAACAGGCAGAACCGAGATGACCTGATCCATGCTCGGGAATTGAAGCGGCACAAGCATGACCGCGATGGCCGATGACAGGATCACGCTCCAGACAAAAAACCCGATGGTCAGGTCGATGGATGACTGTTCCTCATACTTGCGCATCCGCACGGTGGTTACGGCCCAGAAAAACCCTGCAAAAAGCCCTATCCAGTCACCGACATTGCGGGGAATCGGCCAGCCCGCACCTAGCCCGAACAGCACCAGCAACCCGATAGCACCCAGGATCATGGAAACAATCCGCACCGGGGTAATCTCTTCCTTTAGGAAAATCCGGGCCAGCACAATGCTCCAGAACGGCATCAGGTAGAACAGCATGATCGCCCGCACAACGTCGGTGTAAACGATGGAGGTGGAATAGAGCGTCAGCGCGGTGCCGCTGGCCAGCATCGTCAGCTGCAGGGTTATGCCGCCCCGCATGATGGACGGCAGCCGGATGATCACCAGCGGCAGGGCAATCACCGTTGGCACCAGAAAATACAGCGGGGTTATCCAGACTTCATGAATACCAGCCTCTGCCATATGGCGCAGCGGGACCCAGAACAGCCCCCACATCGCCCCGGCATAAAAGCAGGCCAGTCTTGCCCGTGTATCAAGTGATCCAAACATGTATCCCCCTAGTAGCACCCGTCAGGCATTATGACGAGGCTTTTCCACCTGCGATAAAAGACCATAGAGGCTCAATCAGGCTGGCGCTGGCAATCAGCGTGATTCCAATGACTTCACGCCAGCCGAAAGGATCGCCCGAGAAGATGGAGGCGGATATCGCCCCCACCACAATTTCCGACATGAACAGCAATCCAACCAGCACCGGGCTGAGGTGTTTTGGCCCCCACAGGGAGGCAAAGGTCCCCGGGATGATCATGATCATGATCACCGGCACCAGCCACGGCAGAACACCTGTCAGCATGGCGCGGTCAGGCCCGCTGCCCGGTGCCACCATCACCACGGCGACAATGGAATAGATCAGCGCCCACTGGATAAATATAACCGTCATGTCAACCGATGGCAGATGGCTGTCCCGGTTGAGCCGGACAGCGGCCACAGCCCAGATCATGCCAGCGATCAGGGCCATCCAGTCACCGATATTCCCCGGCAGCGGGAAGGTCGCCCCAAGCCCGAAGATGGTCAGCATCCCGGTGACTGCCAGCACCATGGCGATCATCCTCAGCGGGGTGATCACCTCACCCAGCACCGCCCGCGCCAGCAACGCGCTCCAGATCGGGGTCAGGTAAAACAGCAGCATCACCCTGATCACATCGGTGAAGTTGATCGAAATCGAATAGAGCGTGATCGCCAGTGCCGACAGCGCGGCGGTCAGTTGCAGCGAGCCGCCACCAGCCAGGATTTCCCGGAACCGGAACGCCATCACCGGGATGAGCAGAATGAACGGTACACCGAAATAAACCACCGTTACCCAGAGGCTGTGCATCCCCGTGGCATCCAGCCCGCGCAGCGGTATCCAGAACAATCCCCAGACCGAACCGGCATAAAGACAGGCAAGCCGCGCCCTCAGGTCAAGTGACATCATCACTGCATCCGCCTTGCGGCCAGATTGGAGGCATCATGCTGTGATGACAACCCGTCAAGGGCGGCGGTGTTGATACTGACCCCCAGCCCGGGGCGATCCAGGGTGCGGGCAACCGGTCCCGAAATCTCAAAACCGGCGGAGGCGTAAAGCCTGCCATGGCCGAGGTATTCAGGGTAGATTTCAGCCATCCCGGGGTTGGGAATCACCGTGCAGAAATGCATCATCGCGCTGGCCGCAACCGTCATGGAATTCCAGCAATGGGGGGAGACCACAACCCCTTTGCCATCGGCCAGTCCCGCGATTTCAAGCATATCCAGCAGACCGCCGACACCGGCGATATCAGGGTTGAGGATGTCCGCCGCATCATGGGCGAGGAGGGTTTTGAAATGCGCGACACCGGTCTGTTTTTCGCCCGTCACCACCGGCAGGCCTGCTTCCCGCCGGATACGCGCCAGACCCGTGATATCCATGCCATCGGCGGGTTCTTCCAGCCAGGTGATGGTATCGGGCTTGATGGCAGCGGCCACGGTCAGGGCCAGCTCAACATCATCGTTGCTGTCGAGATCGACCATCAGTTTCGGCTCAGGCCCGATCGCCCCGCGGATCATGTGAACAGCCTCTATCGCCTGTTCCTCTGTGTGGTTATGCAGCGGGTGTATCTTGACGGCATCGTAACCCTGTTCGATCAGAAAGACAGCGCGTTCAGCCAGTTCAGCGCCTGTCCATTGCGTGTCGCTCCAGATATTGCTGTAGATCGAAAGGTCACGTCTGCCGGCTGCGCCGAGCAGCGCATAGAGCGGTTTTTCCGTCACCTGCCCGATCATATCCCACACCGCCATTTCAATCGCGCTGGTGGCCCCGGCGTAATCCACGTCCAGATGCGCCGTGTCTGCCTGCGATACCAGATCCCTCAACCCCCACGGGGTGATCGCATCCAGCGCGGCGATGCCTGGTGCGATGGTGTGGATGATGCCGGCAACGTCAGGTTCATGCCCATCCAGCACATAGCCCTCACCCCAGCCCTCAACCCCGTCATGGCTGGTGAGGCGAACAAACAGGCACGGTTTGACATCACCAAAGCCATGGTCGCCCTTCGCGGGTCTGGTAATCCAGGTTTCAACCCTGGCAATATCAAGGGGGGGAAATTCGGCTGCAATGGAACCGCGAGAAAAATTCTGTAGCATCATCTGGCTCCTGACAGTCCCTTGCTTTCAATTTCTGCTAACCTAAGGTAAATTACTTGTCAATTGGTCAGTTTTCTAATACGAGAGACAGTCTGGTTGATTCAGGCCGCATTTTTGGTGATGGTATAGGCCAGTAAATGAATCAATAAACGGGCCAGCAGACGGGAACAAATGGGATGGAATTTGACTTCATTATTATTGGCGCTGGGTCAGCGGGGTGTGTTCTGGCCAACCGGTTATCGGCTGATCCATCGCATCGTGTCCTGCTGATTGAGGCCGGGCCAGAGGACAAGGCCTGGTCGATCAAAATTCCGGCAGCGTGCCTCGTCAACCTCAACAGCACCCGCCATAACTGGGCCTTTGAAGGCGAACCCGAACCCGAACTTAACAACCGGCGGGTCAAGCATGATCGCGGCAAGACGCTTGGCGGGTCATCGTCGATCAACGGCATGGTCTATATTCGTGGTCATGCGCTGGATTATGATGGCTGGCAACAGGCCGGGTGCGATGGCTGGAGCTATGCCGACGTGCTGCCCTATTTCAAGAAAATGGAGAACTATAGCGCCGGGGGTGATGATTACCGGGGCGGGGATGGCCCGCTGAAAGTCAAACGACCCGATGCCTCAAACCCGATTTTTTCGACCTTCGTCAAGGCCGGGGAGGAAGCGGGGTACCCTGTCACCGATGATATCAACGGCTATCGGCAGGAAGGTTTCGGCCGGCTGGACCGATCAACCTACCGCGGTCAGCGATGGAGCGCATCCCGGGCCTATCTGGACCCGGCGCGGAAACGCCGTAACCTGACCATCATCACCAGGGCGCAGGTCAACAAAATCACCATCACCAATGGGCGCGCCACCGGCGTTGACTACACCGTATCAGGCCGCACGGTTCATGCCACTGCGACAAGGGACGTGATCCTGAGCGCGGGGGCAGTCGGCTCACCCCAGTTGCTGATGCTGTCGGGGATCGGGCCAGGCAGCCATTTGCATGACCACGGTATTGAGGTGCTGCATGATCTGCCCGGTGTCGGGGCGAACCTGCAGGATCATCCCGATTATGTGATGAAATTCGAATGCAAAAAGCCTGTTTCAATCTGGCCCCAGACTCGGTTTTTCGGGCGTATCGCCGCCGGGGTGCAATGGCTGTTATCAGGCACCGGTGTCTGCGCCAGCAACCAGTTTGATGTTGTGGCCTGCATCCGGTCCGGTCCGGGTGTGCCTTTCCCTGATCTGCAATACACCATCTCCCCGATTGCGGTGGATGGCGAAAGCTGGCAGCCCCTGCCGATGCATGCCTTTCAGATACACCTCGGCCTGATGCGCGCCCATAGCCGAGGGACGATCAGGCTGCGCGATGCTGAACCATCCAGCCCGCCGCTGATCCAGGTCAATTACCTGCAAGACCCGAGGGACAGGGAGCTGATGCACAAAGGCATCCGGTATATCCGTGAGCTGGTCGAACAGCCGAGTTTCAGGGATCTCTGCGGGGAGGAAATCTTTCCCGGCGCCCATATCCACAGCGAGGCCGATATTGACGAAAGCCTGAACGCTGAGGCCACCACCCAGTGGCATCTGTCCGGGACCGCGAGGATGGGGGCCGCCACCAACCGTGATGCCGTGGTAGACTCCAAGGGCCGTGTCCACGGTATTGAGGGGCTGCGCGTGGTGGATGCATCGATCATGCCGATGGTGACCAACGGCAACACCAACAGCCCCACCCTGATGATGGCCGAGAAATTGAGCGATGCGATCCTCGGCAATGCCCCCCTGCCCCGCAACGATATTGAAGTCTGGCAAAATCCCGATTACGAAACCTGCCAACGGTGATACCATCCGCTGAAGGTTTTCCGACTGACCGGGGTAGAGGCTGTAACGGGCAATCTCAAGGCAGGGATAGCCTGAAGCGATGATGGACGTATCCATGACCAGAACACCTGACCATAAGGATAACCCCCGGAAAGACCATCCCCGGAAAGGCAACTCCGGCCCGGACCCGTCACGCATCCATCCTGTCTTTCTGGGCAGTGATGCGCTCTCCCCCTTTCATGACTGCTATGCCAATGAGGACACAGTCCTGCGGCGGGCGGCGGGGCGGTATTTCGCCCAATACAATGGTGATGATCCCGTCAAGGGCTACTGGGCGTTGCGCCAGGCAGCGGCCCTCTTTGATGTCCCTGAACGCCCGGTTGAAATCAGCGGGCCTGATGCGGTGCCGTTCCTCGAATACCTGACAACCCGCAGGGTCGCGGATATGAAAAAGGGGCGCGGGCGGTATGTTCTTTTATGCACGCATCAGGGGGGCCTCCTCATGGATGGGGTCCTGTTTCGCCTGGCGGAGGATCGGTTCTGGCTGGTTCAGCCCGATGGTGATCTCGATACATGGATCCTGGCCCATCGCCATGGGTATGATATCGCCGTCTCCGACCCCGGATCACGGGTGCTGCAGCTCCAGGGACCGCGATCCTTTGCCATCATGAACGCGGCCTCTGGCGGCGCGATCGGGAGGGATTTCGGGTATTTCCATTCCGGCTTTTTCACCCTGGGTGGCCAGCCGGTCTATGCCTCACGCACGGGGTGGAGTGGTGAGCTGGGCTATGAAATCTACACCCTGGGGGATCAGACAGACTGCCCCCGGCTGTGGTCACATCTGATGGAATGCGGGGGGCCGGAGGGGATGGTTTTTGCCTCAATGCAGACCATCAATATTCGCCGGATCGAAGCCGGTATTCTGGATAGCGGCAGTGATTTCGATACCAGCATGACCCCCCATGCCGCCGGTCTGGGGCGTTTCGTTGACCGTGCGAAAAACGATTTTATCGGCCGCGCCAGCCTGCTGGATGAGGCTGAACAAAACCGGCTCTTCGGGATTAAAACCGATGGCGGAACCCCGAAAGCAGGGGATGCGGTGCTTGCCGATGGAACGGTCATCGGCCGGATCACCACCGGTGCCTTCTCGCCCTTGCTTGAATGCGGTATCGGTTATGTTCGCCTGCTGCCCGGCATCACGGTTGAGGGCCAGACCATCACCCTTGCCAGTGAGCGTTTCGGCACCCTTGATGCTGAAATCACCCCCCTGCCGTTTTACGATCCGGACAAACTGATCCCGAGAACCATCCCCGCCAGCACCTGACAGCATCCGGTGCGGTGTATGCCCCGAAAACCGGAACCTTGAGGCCAGTTTGACCGGCGGCAACATTCCAGGCTTGCTAAACCCCGTCCGGAGTGCAATTTTTAGAGCAGTCATGGGGCAGTCAGTTTATTAGCAGAGACACATATTATGATCACAAAAATTTTTATCAGAACGTTTCCGTCAACCGAAGAATGCGAATTGTTCGAATCGATTCTGGAAACACGTTGGCCGGATCTGATAACCAATGTTGAAAAGGGCGTTCGGTTCACGGCGTATCGCAATCCTCAATCGCCGCATATTTCCACGGTCGTATGGGAATTTCCATCAGCCGAATCCCAGCAGATCATCGAAAAACTGATTGAGGAAAACATCGCTAAATTCACCAAAACCCTGTCCCCCAAAACGGTCACATTCTCAGGCAATCTGAAGCTTGAGTTTACATCCTGACCCTGCGGAAATATGCCCGAATAAATATTAGGTGTTGCTTACCTACGATCTTGCTGTCATTGCCTGGAAAAAAGTATTAACTCTTATTAATACAAGATTAACCCTCGGAAAATCAGGGGCAGGCCAATGAAAGTGGTGATGCAGTTAGAACGGAAGTACTTCAAGCAAGGTGATATTATTTTTGAGGTCAACCATAACTCGGACGGCCTCTACCTCATCAATTCCGGTGAAGTTTCTATCGTTTCCAAAAAAGGCGTTGTTCTTGCGACCCTGAGTGATGGTGAACTCTTTGGTGAGATGTCCGCCATTGTCGGTGATCGCCTGAGGAAATCACGCGCCATCGTGACCAAGGATTCTGTCATTGACAAGATTGACAGCAAATCCATGCAGAAAAAACTGGAAGATGCCGACCCGGTCCTGCGCGCGCTGGTGCGAACCCTGACCTACCGGCTCACGGCTGCAAACGATCTCAATGAGAGGCTGTCCCTGCAACTGGACGTTTACCGGAGCCTGTCGCCTGATGAGATTGAGAGCGGCATTGATGATTAGACCAGTATTGGTGATCGCAGCCCGCCACCGGTGCATCGCCGGTTGATCCGGCAAGCGGCAGACCAGCACCCGGAAAAGTCAGACCAGGCGATTCCGTACCGATATCAATCAGTCCACGGACTTCCCCAGGAGCAGTGATGCCTCGGGGGCAAATTCCAACAACTCGACTTCCTCATCATCCTCGGGTTTGTAATTCGGCAGGAGGATGGTTTTTTTGGCGATGCCGAAAATCTTGGCGTTCTTTCTGTAAAAACTGCCAATAAGATCAATTTCCTTGGCCACTTTGGCGGCATCCGGCGGGAAGATATATTCGTTATCGATACCGGCTTTGACCTGCTGGGCGGATTGGCTCCGCAGCATGCCAACGCTTTTGGAATAGCTGTCGACCTTGCCGTTGACAGCCCCCTTGAGTTCAAGGAGGGCGTTGACCGAAAGAGGAGGCAGCAACACCGTGATCTTTGATTTCACCTCATCAAAGGAGATGTTATCGAAACCCTTTTCCTCTTTGATCAGCTTGGTCGTAAAGCGGGTTACCTCTTCGTTGAGGGAGACGATTTCAATCCGGTCAATGAAGGATTCAACCTCCAGGTAATCCATCAGGCGGCGGCTTTTGTTTTCCAGCACCACACGATCGGAATGGAACATCGTGTTGTATTCCTTGTGGGAGCCGAGTTCAAACAACTCGTTGATGAAGACGACAAACCGATCCCGTGACCGCGCTTCAAAAGAAGAACTGTAACTCATGAGTTCTTCGGTTTCCTGGAAGAGGTATTGTTCTAGCTGATTTTCATTCATTGCATACAAAAAGACTGGAAAAAATAATTAGTTTTTTCGCTTCTCACCCTTAATAAACTTCTTTACGAGATCCGATACTTTTTTGGAATTGTCGGGATCATACTTGCACCGCATTTCTCGCGAACAGAATGCACCCGCATCGTTGTAGATTGCAACAATTGTATTATTAGAACCGGAATAAACGCAAATTTGTTTTTTAAGGTAGGATCGCTGGCTTGCCAGCCTGCAATTGGTCATTTTTGGTTTTTCAATAACGCCCTGCCACAATTTCTGCATTTTCAGAAACCCGATACCGATACCGGAATTCTGCTCAGCAGCCATCGCTTGCGCTGGAACACACAAAGTGCTCAGCACAATGAACAGGGTTAATTTCAGATTTTTAAAACCAGGCATCATACTTTTTCAAATAATCCTAAAGAGCGAAAAGTACATTGTTAATATTTCACTAATATAAAATTAACTGAATTAACAGAGAATAATTAACGATTATTTATTGAAAAACCGTTTCCTGCACAACCATGCGGTCAATTTGAACCTTTTTGAGCACGGTCAAGCATCTCTTATGACGACGAACGTCATCATGGCACGGCAGGCGATTACAGCCCTAACCAACACCGATGGCGATAATCAAGGATGCCCGGGCCTTGTGGTTGAGGAGAGAGAAAAAACAAGTGAGCATCAGTAACTATCCAGAATGCAAGGTTGCGCAAGGAAACGATGTATTTTGTATAGGCCTTTAGGGCGAGACAAAATACTGCTAAATTTTCGCTGCTGCGATGCATTTTTCGCATACCCCAAATCGGCTCCAGTCTGGCCGTCCTAACCGGGATGCATCATTTCATCAGGGAGTGCAGGCCATTGCCGGGGCGGGGTGGCTAGCCGCCTTTTACCCGATCACCAACCGGATCATACGGGCAGGGGTCAATGACCGTTGCCTTCACCGGCAGGCCCAGCACATCCACCGTCAGTTCATCCCCGATATGGGCTGCGGCCGGGTCAACAAACGCATAGGCCAGGTTTTTGCCAACCCTGTGGCCCCACGCGGCTGAGGTGACCGTCCCCACCACATCCCCATCGGCACAGACCGTGGCACCGGGGTGACCAGGGGCGTGATCGCAGGCGATATCGAGACTGACCAGCAATTTTCTTGGCCCGGCGGTGATCATTTGCTGCAATGCTGTCCTGCCGATGAAATCCTTGTCCATCTGAACGAATCGGCCAAGGCCGCTTTCAAACGGGTTGAATTCGGTGATCAGGTCCGCTTTCCAGTGCAGGTAGCCTTTTTCCATGCGCATGGACTCGATTGCCATGGAACCGAACAGGCCCATGCCAGAGGCCTCACCGGCCTGACGCAAAGCCAGATACCCGGCATGGAGCTGGTTGTTCGGTAGATGGATTTCAAAGGCCTGCTCACCCGAAAAGCTGACCGACATGATGACGGTGGGCGCAATCCCCACAAAACCCTGCCGCACCTGAAGCCAGCCAAAGGCCTCTGGCGAGCAGTTTATCCGGGTCACCTTTTGGAAAATAGCGCGGGCTTTCGGTCCGGCCAGAATCAGGGTCGTGTGCGTGTTGGTCAGGCTGTTGAGCCGGATTGAGCCATCAGCAGGAAGATGTTCCGCCAGCCATTCCATATCATGAATTTCGGAGGCCGCGGCAGACCCATACCAGACACAGCCATCATCAAGATTGGCCAATGTGGCCTCAGCCTTGACGTTGCCATGATGGTTGAGCATATACCCCAGCCCTACCTTGCCCGGCTTGCGGCTGATCCGCCCGCAGAAGAGACCATCGAGCCAGTCGTGAATGCCGTCCCCCGTGATCTCAATCCGGTTGAACCCGTTCACCTCGGCCAGCCCGGCGGCTTCCTGAACGCATCTCACCTCAGCCCCGACGATTGGAAAGCTCTCAGTAAACCGGAAGCTGTGGGTTTCAGTGAACCCGGGATCGGGCCTGAAATAGGCGACACGCTCCCAGCCGTTGACGACCCCGAACTCGGCCCCCTCAGCGGCGAGGACAGGGGTCAGCGGCGTAGTCTTGCAGGGGCGGCCAGCGGGGCGGTGTTCATGCGGATAATGAAAGCGGAATTCGTTCTGGTATTCCTCAATCGCCTTGAGCGCCGTCAGTTCAACATTGGCCTCACCGGCAAAACGGCGCGGATCAAGGCACCAGGTATCGTAACACGCCTCACCATGAACGATCTGCTGGGCCAGCAGCCAGCCATGGCCGCCGCCCTCCCCCAGACCAGCCCGCAAGCCAATAATGCCAAAGGCGTTGCGCTTGCCGGGGATAGGCCCGACCAGCGGCGTGCCATCGATGGTGTAGGTGATCGGGCCATTGACCACGGTATGGATACCGGCCTCCATGAGGGCAGGCATCCGGGCAAACGCGCCCTCCATGGCATCGGTCACGCGATCAAGATCATCGGGGCATAGCGCGTTGGTAAAATTGGGGTCAATCCCGTCCATGCCCCAGGTCCTGCAATCCTGTTCATAAAACCCCAGCAGCAGCCCCTGCTTTTCCTGCCGGCAATAATAATCGGAAATCGGGCAGCGCAGCAGCGGCATGCGGTGGCCGGCATCAATGATCTGCTGGATCGGCCCGGTGACGAAATACTGGTGTTCCATCGACATGACCAGATGATGCACCCCCATCAAGGCACCGATTTCATTGACGCGATAACCGCTGGCATTGACCACGATCTCACAATCGATATCGCCCTTGCCGGTATGCACGGTCCAGCCGTCATCAGCGTGCTGGGTCAGCCCGGTCAGAGGGGTCTGGCGATAGATTTCAGCCCCGGCCTTTCGCGCCCTCCGCGCCAGCGCCTGGCAGAGCTGGGCCGGATCAATATCACCATCAAGCGGGTCCCATAACCCGCCCAGCAGGTTATCGGTTGAAACCAGCGGGTGACGGCGTGCGCATTCCTCCGCATCAATGACTTCAAAATGAACACCCATCCCTCGCGCCATGGAGGCAAAATGACTATACGCCTCCATCTGGCGTTCAGTGTTGGCCAGCCGGATACCACCATCGGCATGGTGATAATTGATCGGGTAATCCGGGTCGGCGGCAAGCTCACTGTAAAGCGCGATCGAATGGCTTTTGAAGCCAATCATGGTCTGGTTCATGCCGAAATTGGTCACCTGCGCCGCCGAATGCCATGTTGAACCTGAGGTCAGCTCATCACGTTCGACCAGCACCACATCGGTCCAGCCCTCCCGGGTCAGGTGATAGAGGGCCGAACACCCCCGATCCCGCCACCAATGACAACGACGCGTGTTGTTGTTTTCATGGATTGCTCCCCCCTCACCGGCCCAACAGATCTGGACTGCCCGATCCGGTATAGCGTTCCCAGGCTGACGAAACTGATCATCAGACGGGTACAAATTCATTTGATACTATTGGGGTGGCAGTTGCAACAGGTTGAAACTCCTGCTGATTTCAACGCCTATACTTCAGAAATCACCGTGCATCGGGAGGTTGCGAATTTCGCGGTCGGCTTGAGTTTCTGGAACGCTTCGTTTTTCTTGAAGGCGTTATCGATATAGGCCCGGTTGTCCTTATAGGCGGCCTCATCCTTATATTCATAGACCATGATCAGGCGATAGACTTCGCCCTCGGAATTCCAGACACGGTTCATCGACCAGCGCAACAGGCCGCGCTTTTTCATTTCTTCAACCCAATAGGGGGCGGTGGCCTCCACGACCTGATGGAACATATCGAGGTCAACTTCATTCAGAAAATCGCATGTGGTGAAACTGGTAAATTTTGGCGCATCCATAATATTCAAACTCACTAATATACTAACCTGACAGCACTGATGAATTGATCAGCGGGAATAGCCTATCATACAGATCATGGGTGTTTTTTGACCCCATTTTTTAAGGCAAGGGGCGCTGATTATCAGCCGTTACCCGTTGTCATGGATTGCCTGCACAACCTGACGAAGCTCATTTTTCTTGATCTTGCCGGTTGAGGTTTTCGGCAACGGGCCAAAGACAAAACGCTTGGGGCGCTTGAACCCGGCCAGCTTCTCCCTGCAATAGGCGGCGAGATCATCTTCGGTAATCGCATCATCGGCCATCAGCTCAACAAAGGCGCAGGGGCTTTCGCCCCAGGTCTCATCCGGCTGGGCGACAACCGCCACCGCCGAGACAGCCTCATGCTCAAACAGGACTTTTTCAATCTCAATGGAGGAGATGTTCTCACCCCCCGAAATGATGATGTCCTTGGACCTGTCCCTGATTTCGATATAACCGTCGTGGTGGAGAACCGCCAGATCGCCGGTCCAAAACCAGCCATCGGTGAAGGCCTTGCGGGTATCCTCCGGCGCTTTCAGGTACCCTTTCATAACGATATTGCCGCGCATCACAATCTCGCCCATCGTCTCACCATCAGCGGGGACAGGCTCACCGGTGGCGGGGTTCAGGACCAGGCAATCTTCCTGCAATTCATAAGCAACGCCCTGCCGCGCCTTGATGCGGGCCTGTTCCTCGGCGGGCAGATCATTCCATTCCGGCTTCCACGCACAGATCACCGCCGGACCATAAACTTCGGTCAGGCCATAGACATGGGTGACGGATATGCCCGCTGCCTCAATAGCCTTGATCACCGCAGGGGGCGGCGGGGCGGCGGCGGTCATCATCTCAATGTTTTGCGAAAACGGCCTTTTCTGGGTTTCATCAGCGTTGGCAAGCATGCTCATGATAATCGGCGCACCGCACAGATGTGTGACCTTGTGATCGGCAAAGGCATCATAGATCAGCCCGGCTTCGGTTTTGCGCAGGAACACATGACACCCTGCCAGAAGGGTGATGGACCACGGAAAGCACCAGCCGTTGCAATGGAACATGGGCAGGGTCCACAGATAGACCGGGAAATGTGGCATGGCCCAGCAGAGAGTGTTGTTGACAGCATTGAGGTAGGCCCCGCGATGACTGTAGACCACGCCTTTGGGGTTGCCCGTGGTGCCTGAGGTATAGCCAACCGTGATGGCATCCCATTCATCATCCGGCGGCGTGTAGATGAAATCGGCATCGCCCTCGGCCAGCAGGTCTTCATAATCCATGGAACCGATTCGCTGACCGGACGGGCCCTCAGGATCATCAATATCAATCACCAGCGGTGCGGTTTCCGCGAGCTGGAGGGCCTCAGCAGCGAGGCCGGATAATTCGGTATCCACCAGCAGGACCCTGGCCTCGGAATGATCGAGAATATAGGCAATCGTCGATGCATCAAGGCGGGTGTTATTGGCATTGAGGACAGCGCCGATCATCGGGATGGCGAAATGGCATTCCAGCAGCTCAGGGATATTGGGGGCGAGAACAGAAACGGTGTCGCCCTTGCCAATCCCCCTTTTCAGGAGCGCGGAGGCCAGTTTTTTGCAGCGTTCTTCGGTGTCCAGCCAGGTGCGCCGGATTGAGCCATGGATCACCGCCGGTTTTTCAGGATGGACCCGGGCTGTTCTTTTCAGGATGGAGACAGGCGAAAGCGGCACATGGTTGGCTGCAGTCTTGCCAAGCTCTGCCGCCTCATAAATCGGCACCGACACCATTGCCTAATTGCCCTGCCATTCAGGCATCTGTTTTTTGGTGATAAATGCACCGATGCCAGCCTCGGCATCACGGAACAGCATGTTTTCGGCCATCACCTGCCCTGCGTATTCATAGGCCTCAGCCAAAGGCATTTCGAGTTGCCGGTAAAACGCCTTTTTGCCGATCTTGACGGCGGAGGATGATTTGGCAGCGATGATGCCGGCCATTTCCATCGCCTCAGCCGAAAGCCAGTCATCAGCGACAACCCTGTTCACCAGGCCCATGTCACAGACACGTTGCGCCGGCAGAAATTCACCCATCAGCAGCATTTCCATGGATTGCTTGCGCGACAGATTGCGGGATAGCGCCACCATCGGCGTTGAACAGAACAGCCCGATATTAACGCCAGATGTTGCGAACCTAGCGGTGTCTGATGCAACCGCCAGATCGCAGGCTGCCACCAGCTGGCACCCCGCCGCCGTTGCAATGCCCCTGACCTCGGCAATCACCGGCTGGGGCTGATTGACAATGGTTTTCATCAACCTTGAGCAGGTTTCAAACAGCTCAATAAAATAGCCCTTGCCGCCATCATCATCCTGACGGCGCAGGGTCATTTCCTTCAGGTTATGGCCAGCGCAGAAATGATCCGATGACGACCGCAGGATAATGGCCTTGACCGTCCGGTCATCGGCCAGGCTGTCAAAACAGTCCTGCATCGCGGCCAGCATTTCTTCGGAAAGCGCGTTGATTGATTTGGATCGGTTGAGCGTGATCACCGCAACCCCGGCATCGCATTCCAGCAGGACGGGCGCGCTGTTTCCGGTTGTCGGGGTTTCAGCCTGTTTAATCTGTTCCATGATACCCTCACTCCACCACTTTTACGCATGGCCGTTACATAATTGCCCTTAAGCCATAACAAATTTCAGGGCCTGTGGCGAATAAACTAAAAAAAACCTGAACAATATCCAAGCTGTTTTGTTTGCCCAGATGCCATCTCCAAAGTGATCAGTAGAGTGATCAGGACGGGAGACTGTTGTGGACAGCACGTTCGAGGCGTTCAACCAGCAAATCCATCTCATCGCATGAGATGATGAACGGCGGGGCCAGCAGAATATGGTCATCCGATTGCCCGTCAACCGTGCATTGCGTTGGGTAAAAGGCAAGGCCTGCCTTAAACGCATTTTTCTTGATTGCGCCAGGGATATTCATGGCCCGAATGATGTTTGATAATTTCAACCTAATTGCGCCCTTAGGTGCCAGCGATGCCGAGGATTTAACACAAATGTAAGATGTATGTCATCGCACTATCAACCTGCACTAACACAAATGCAAAGGAACAATTCGTTTCTTTGCCGAACGGGTCGATGCCATTAGGGGTATTGGCGCTGAGCGGCCCTCACCAGCCCACAATCGGCAGCTATGTCAGCGAGACCAGCCCGGTCAACGCCACAACAGAGATAACACCCGACAGAATGGCGGAAACCGCAAATATAGGGTTGCGAGACCGCCACAGAAAAGCGGCTGAACAGAACACCGCCGGAATGACGCTGAAAATGCCGAGGGCTATGCCCAGCACGGTCAGGCTCTCACCACTATGCGACAAGGCGATATAGGTGGATGTGTTCGGCACCATGTTGAGGGATGAGTTAAGCCATATCGTCTCAACACTGTCACCAGCAAGGATCGCTCTCATGAGATAGGACACCTCAATAGGGGCATCGGTTTCCATAAAACTCTTGATGGTTCCAATCAACACGACCAGTGCCGACATACAGGTGATCCAGTAAATGATTTCACCATAGATGACCCCTGAAATGGGGACTGTTGGCTTCCTCCGCGCTGACATTCTCTCCTCCTAAAAAATCGGGTTTTCAAAGCCCCGCAGGCCTTCCAATCCTCTTGAAATCAATTTTATGCTGGTGACGAAAAGCATGATGATCAGCATCTTGCGAACAAACGCTGCCTTGATTGACACCAGAATATGCGCACCGATAATCCCGCCGATGATCTGGCCGAGCATCCAGGGTGCGGCAACCACACCGATCAACGCGCCAATATTGATATACGGCCATATAGCGGCTGAATTCCCCATGGCAAGTAGCACGCCGCTGGTAGCTGCAGAAACCTTTAACGGCACGCTCATCACCAGGTTTAGCACCGGCACCACAGCCCAGCCCCCGCCAAGACCAAAGAACCCGCCGGTGAACCCAACCACCAGGAAAAGCAGCATCGCCAGCGGCACATTCTGGGCTTTGTATTTGACCGGCATTTGCAGCGAATCTTCCCAGTAGGTATGCCTCAGTTTCAGTTTCCGGCCAAGCATGTCATTGGTGACTTTTTTAGGGTATTCGGTTGATGCACCGCCCAGCACAAAGACACTGGCAATCCCCAGCAGCAACAGCCCCAGCGAAAGCCTGACGAGGTAATCGCCGGTTTCGCCAAGATGCTTTGACATAAAGATTGCGGCAAAGGAGCCGAGCAGCCCACCGATCAGGATCGGCAGCGCCCCCAGAAAAACCAGCTTGATATCCGCCAGCCCCTTGCGCATGAACGGGCCTGTTGCAACCAGCCCGCTGAACATGGCAACCACCAGCCCCGTGGACCGGATGATGAGGGTATCAATGGAGGTGAAGGCCAGCATCAGAGGGGTGAATATCACCCCGCCACCAACCCCCGCAATGACCGCCACAATGGCAATCACCACGCTCAAGACAAAGGAGGTGATGATCAGATCAACGCCGGACAGGGAAGAAATCACATGGGACTGTGACGGGTCGACATACATCTCAAGGAAGACATAACAGCCAAGTGTGGTGATGAGCAGAATCTGCAGTTCTGGCAAGCGCTTGAATAACTTCATTACACTTCTACTCCCCACTAAAGACCGCTGCATCGTTGATCCCCGGGGTAGTCCCTTGGGAGGGGTCCCCGGTGGTATAGGGCAGCATGCCTTAATTCAGCACTGGATCTTCAAGGCCATGCAATCGGCTGCAGGCCGTCAGTGTATTCGCCAGCAAGCAGGCGATGGTCATCGGGCCAACGCCGCCGGGGACAGGGGTAATGGCCCCTGCCTTTTCGGCGCATCCGGCATAATCGACATCACCCACAATTCTGGATTTGTTTTCGCCAAGGTCAGGCGCTGGCACCCTGTTGATGCCAACATCGATAATCACCGCGCCTTCCTTGATCCATTCAGGCTTGACCATTTCGGGCCGCCCGACAGCAACGACCAGTACATCAGCGGTTCGGGTGATGCTGTCAATATCACGTGTCCTCGAATGCACGGTCGTGACCGTTGCACCATCATTGAGCAAAAGCTGGATCATCGGCTTGCCGACAATGTTCGACTTGCCGATAACAACGGCGTTGACCCCGGCAAGCGTGCCGAGATGATCACGCAGCATCATCAGGCATCCAAGCGGGGTGCATGGCACCATTGATTTCTGCCCTGTCCCGAGCAGGCCAACGTTTGAAATGTGGAAACCGTCAACATCCTTTTCCGGGTTGATGGCGTTGATCACCATGCTCTCATCAAGGTGTTTGGGCAGGGGCAACTGGCACAGAATGCCATGCACGCCGGGATCATTGTTGAGGTCATTGATCAGGCTGAGCAGTTCATCCTGGCTGACATTCTCATCGAGGCGGTGTTCAATGGAATTCATGCCAGCCTCAACGGTCTGCTTGCCCTTGTTTTTCACATAGACCTTGCTGGCCGGGTCTTCACCGACCAGAACCACGGCAAGCCCCGGGGTTACATTCGCCTCGGATTTGATCCGCGCCGTTTCACTGGCAATCCTCTTCCGGAGTGATTCTGCAAACGCCTTGCCGTCAATAATATCCGCCATTCCCAACTCCACCCTTAAACAACGCTTGTGGCGTGATAATCCCCCAAAAACCTAGAACAGACCCTCAATCAGACCGTCATCATTGATACAGATGCTCTCAGCCGAAGGCACCCGTGGCAGGCCAGGCATGGTCATGATCTCACCACAGATGACGACAACGAACCCGGCCCCGGCGGAAAGACGAACTTCCCGCACCGGCAGGCTATGCCCTGTCGGCGCACCGCGCAGGTTCGGGTCAGTGGTGAAGCTGTATTGAGTCTTGGCCATGCACACAGGCAGATGGCCATACCCCTGCTCTTCCCACTGTTTGAGCTGATCCATGATCTTCTGATCAGCGACAACCTCATCAGCCCGGTAGATTTCCTTGGCGACGGTTTCGATTTTTTCAAACAGAGGCATCTCATCAGGATAGAGCGGAGCATAATTGGATGGCGTGCTGTCGATCAGCTCCACCACCTTTGTTGCCAGCTCTTCGGTGCCCTCACTGCCGAGCGCCCAGTGCTTGGCCAGCACGGCCTCCCCGCCCTGAGCGGTCACAAAATCCTTCATCGCCTGCACTTCGGCATCGGTATCGGTGACGAAATGGTTGATCGCGACAACGAACGGCAGGCCGAACTTGGCGATGTTTTCCATGTGACGGCCGAGGTTGGCGCAACCCGCCACTACGGCATCAACATTCTCAGCGCCGAGATCAGCCTTGGCCACGATCACCACCGCATCGGGTTTCAGCCCGGCTTTCCGGCACTTGATGTCGAGGAATTTTTCTGCCCCCAGATCAGCGCCGAACCCGGCCTCGGTCACTACATAATCCGCGACTTTCAGCGCGGTGGTGGTGGCGACCACCGAATTACAGCCATGGGCAATGTTGGCGAACGGGCCGCCATGAACAAAGGCTGGGTTGTTTTCCAGGGTCTGCACCAGATTGGGCTGCATCGCCTGCTGGAGCAGAACGGTCATCGCACCATCAGCCTTGATATCGCGGCAATAGACAGGGCTGCGATCACGGCGATAGGCAACGATGATATCACCAAGCCGCTTTTCAAGATCATTGAGATCGGTGGCGAGGCACAGAATGGCCATTACCTCGGACGCAACAGTGATATCGAACCCGGCTTCACGGGGAAAACCGTTGGCGACACCGCCGAGATTGCAGACGATCTGGCGAAGCGCACGATCATTCATATCCAGCACACGCCTAAACGCCACACGCCGGATGTCAATTTCCTGCTCATTGCCCCAGTAGATGTGATTATCCAGCATCGCGGCGAGGAGGTTATGGGCTGAGGTAATGGCGTGGAAATCGCCCGTGAAATGGAGGTTCATTTCTTCCATTGGCACGACCTGGGCATAACCGCCGCCAGCGGCCCCACCCTTCATCCCGAAGCACGGACCGAGCGACGCTTCACGAATGCACACAGCCGCCCTTTTGCCGATGCGGTTAAGCCCGTCACCAAGCCCGACCGTTGTGGTGGTCTTGCCCTCACCCGCAGGGGTCGGGTTAATCGCGGTCACCAGAATGAGACGGCCATCATCCTTGCCCGCAAGCCCCTTGATGAAAGTCTCTGAAACCTTGGCCTTGTCATGCCCAAACGGCAGCAGGTCCTCATAGGGAATATCCAGCTTTGCACCAATTTCGCTGATCGGCTGCTTGACCGCTTCACGCGCTATCTCAATGTCCGTCTTGTAACTCATGCTGTCCCCCATTCAGGTCCAATTCAACTGCAGCACAGGCCTAAAACCCGCGCTTCAAAGGATTTAAGATATAGGCGAGAAAGACGCGCCGGCTTCCTTAACCACGATGGTTCAAGAACAGCAGGGATAGGGCCGCCAGCGCGTTTTCTTTTGCCTGGTCAGGCCTTAGCCCAGTTCTTCAAGCTTGCGTTCCCACTTCATGTCCTTGGCGAACTGACGCAGCTCGTCTTCGGGCATATTGATGGTGTTTTCAGGCCCGGGATAGTTGCGTGTTTTCACGTCATCCATGTAGCGAGTGATCACGTCTTCCATGATCGGGATCAGATCAGTGTAAATACGGGAATGCTTTGGTACATGCTCTTCCCAGAGGTGGAACAGATCCGATGAAATGATGTGGACCCCATCGGCGCAGTTACCGGCACCCAGGCTGATCACCGGAACGGGGAGGATCTCGGCGAGGTATTCGGCGACCTCGGATGTTGTCACCTCACACAGGATGGAGAAGCACCCGGCATCATACATCGCCTTGGCATCATCAATCAGTTCCTTGGCGCGGTGGGCTGTCTTGCCCTGGGCAATGAACCCGCCAAGCTGGGGCATCCGCATCGGCGTGATCCCGATATGACCCTGGACAGGGATACCGGCGTTGACGATGGCTTCGATGTTGGGGGCGTGGTGGCGGTTGCCTTCACACTTCATCACTTCGGCATTGGCCTCATGAACGAAACGGCCAGCGTTTTCAATCGCCTGCTCCTTGGAGACATGGAAGCTCCAGTAAGGCATATCAACCATTCTCAGCCCGTATTTTGAGCCGCGGTCGATGGCCTGGGACATCATCATGACTTCTTCGAAACTGACGGAAACAGTGCTCTGGTGGCCGAAGAGGATCATTCCCCCGGTATCCGATACACACAGAATATCCATCCCAAGACGGTCCGAAACAACAGCCGTGCGGTAGTCATAAGCCGCGAGCTGGGTAATGGGTTCACCGGTTTTCATCTTCTTGAGAAGGGTATTAATCGTGACTTTTCTTCTGGGTTTTGCTTCCGTCATGTTTACCTCCAAACATCTATTTTTATGTTTATTCAGCACCGATGCTGATGCGTTAAGTTTGTGCTTATCGTTGGTGCACAAATCCTAATATTATTTAGAGGTAAAACACTGAGTTAATAAAATCTTTCATAACTATTAGGGCTATCGCCATAACTATTTAGGAAGGAGTATCGGGGCGGGGGAAACTGATATCAATTCAGGATTGAGAAAATCATCAGCAGGCCGGATGCCAGGAGCAAAACGGCGACGCCTTTTTTGATGCTTGCCGCCGGGATATGTTTTGAAACAGTGCCGCCGATGAAACTGCCGACAGCGACCCCTGCGGCGATGGCAAAGGCCATGCGCCAGTCGAGCATCCCGTTCCATGTATTGCCGGCTGTGGCGACAATCGCGACAGGCAGCTGGATGACCTGGGCCAGCCCGATGGCCAGCACCACCGGTGCCGATATCCAGATCAGCACAGGGATCAGGAT
>OZSS01000313.1_pt1 | contig 22679 bp, 30 predicted proteins | sample 1779911 | NCBI WGS metagenome assembly OZSS01 (sample SAMEA2603589, study PRJEB24840) | metagenome | biome: Water; feature: Photic zone; material: Seawater sample | place: Mediterranean Sea | collected 2013-11-12 | depth 10 m
GCATTTTGCATACCACAAGAAGTCCTATTACAAGCGGAGCAATAAGAGATGGAAGACTTAGAAGTAATACTAAAAAGATTTGATCAACCCGATGAGATTACAAACTTTGCAAAAGGTAAATTTGAAAAAATTAATATCAATAATATGGTGTTAGGAAGGGCGACATATCAACCTGGCTGGAAATGGTCTGAAGATGTTGGACCTGGTATAGGAAAACCATTTTGTGACGTTGAGCATTTTGGTATGGTTGTTTCAGGAAGCGCAACAGCGTCATTCCCAGATGGAGAAACTACAGTCATGAAAGCAGGAGACATTTTTTATGTCCCATCCAGACCACACGATAGCTGGGTGGTTGGAGATGAGCCTTATGTTTCGATTCATTTCCTCGGTGCAAATTCGTATGCTAATTAAACAATCTATGCGTTAGAATAAATTTTTTAATTATTTATTTATAAAATGAAATTTTTTCTTACTATTTCTATCCTTGCCTTCTCAATAAATTTTATTCATGCAGGACACCATGAAGATTTGGTTATGGATGGACAAAATCCATTTATTCTTATTGCTCGCATTCAAGTAAAACCAGATATGGTGGATGAGTACCTAGAGATAGCTGATGAGGTTGATAAAGCTGTTCAATTGAGTGAGCCAGGCATGCTTTTTCATAATTTCGATGCAGATCCTGATGATCCTCTAGCATTTACATGGACAGAGGTTTATTCAAACAGCAATGCTTTTATAAAACATGATGCCAACCCACCAGTACAAGAATATGTTGCAAAGCATGCTGAGTTGGCTGATGGCTTTACAATTGAAATTTACGGTAATGTTTCAAAAAGTGTCATCGATACAATCAATCGCCTTGGGATTCCACTAAAGCATTTCAAAACAACAAGAGTTGGCTATGTTCGAGAAAAAAATTTTCAAGAATACTAAAAGTCTTGAAAATTTATGAAAATACTTAAAGAAGAAATCAAACTCCAATGTCCAGCAAATGAATTATGGGCAATTTTATCTGATCTAAGAAGAAGTGATTGGGTCCCTTCTATTGAAGAAATTATATTGAATGACGACTGTCGGTCCTTTGAAATGAAAGGAATGGGCAAGATCACAGAAAAAATACTTAAGTGTCATGAGCAAGAAATGATTCTTCAATATTCTGCTATTGAGACACCCGCACCAATAGAACATCATCTTGCAACTATGCAAATATTTCCAATCAATGAACAAGAGTGCTTATTGACCTGGATCACAGAGATCTCGCCAGATATTTTTGCAGAAAGCATTCATCATGGCATGCTCAGTTCAATTGATGGAATTAAAAAAATAATTTAGAAATGCTTTGCAAAATTTGTGGCTCAGAGCATGTTGAAAGCTTTCAGACCTCTGATCAAAAAACTTACTGGAACTGTCTTTATTGCAATGGCAAATTTTTAGATGAAGATTATTTGCCCTCAAGCTTTGATGAGAAAGAGCGTTATTTAGAGCACAATAATGAAATTAATGATCCTGAGTACAGATCATTTTTATCAAAGCTTGCAAGGCCCTTAAAAGAAAAAATTCTACCGAACTCCACTGGGCTTGATTTTGGATGTGGCCATGGTCCTGCGCTAGCAGACATTTTAAAAAAAGATGGCTTCAATGTTTCTTTATATGATCCATTCTTTTATCCAAACAAAGATGTTTTGACCAAGCAATACGATTTTATAACTTGCACAGAAACTGTAGAGCACTTCCATAATCCTTGGAATGAGTTTAATACACTAAATGCCCTTCTTAAGCCAAATGGGTGGTTGGGTATTATGACTTCATTTTTAACCTCAGACGTAATGTTTGAAAATTGGTATTATCGAAGAGATCCAACACATGTAACCTTTTATTGTGAAAAAACTTTTGAAGTGATAGCTTCACAAAGGAATTGGATTTGTGAGATAAGATCGAAAGATATAGCGCTTATAAGAAAAAATAATGAATAAAACACCATCTACTTTAATACAGCGTTTAAAATTTATTGGGCCAAGCATTATTGTAACTGGCAGTGTTGTGGGGAGCGGTTCAATTGCTTTATCGCCATTGCTTGGTGCTGCAACTGGCTTCACCTTACTTTGGTGGCTTTTATTAAGTCTTTGGAGCAAACCACTCATTCAAGCTGAAATAAGTCGATATGTAATTGCTACAAATAAGACTTTTTTAGAAGCTTTTTCAGATATGCCTGGGCCAAAAACAAATTTCAGAGGTAAACAAGCCTCTTGGCTAGTTTGGTTTATGTTTATAGGTGTAGTGCCCTCTGTTGCAGGCATGGGCGGTCTTGCAGGAGCTGTTGCAGAAGCTGGGCACATGATGGTACCGATATTAAGCGTAGAAACATGGGTTATAGCAGCATGTTTTATTACCTGGTTTATTTTATATCTTGGAACTTATCAAACACTGGAGAAACTTCTTCTCGGCATGGTTTTCTTTTTTTCAGTGGTGACACTGGTGATTGCTATTGCAATGCAATCTACTCCATATGCAATTACTGGCTCTCAAATTCTAGGCGGCTTTTCGTTTACGTTTCCATTTGAACATGCAGCACTGGCTTTAGCAGTTTTTGGCTTCACTGGAATAAGTTACGGAGAAATTATGGCGTACACCTATTGGTGTCTAGAGAAAGGCTATGCCAAACATGGCGATGATTTAAACCAACTGAAAGCTTGGATTAAAGTCATGCAAACAGATGTTTGGGCAACAGTCTTTTTTGTAACCATTGGCACTCTTCCATTTTTTCTTTTAGGTGCAGCTGTCTTAAATACATTAGGTTTATATCCGCCACCAGATGGCGATATTATTCAAACTCTCTTGAATATGTTTACTTCTATCTTGGGAACCTGGGCCAAATGGTTTTTTATTCCTCTCGCCTTCTTTGTTCTTTTTTCTACCCTACTTTCAGGGACTGCGGCATTTACAAGAACTATTTCAGACTATTTAATCTCAATTGGATTTGTTGATGGGCAAAAAAATACCCGCAAGCATTTAATTAAAATTATTGCATTAGTTGTACCTTTATTTTCTTGCATTGCTTATTTTTTGCTTCCTAATCCAATCACTCTATTATTGATCGCAGGAATTTGGGCAGCAGTTGGTCTTCCAATAATAAATATAGGTGCTATATATCTTACAAGTAAATTAAGCATGGAATTGCAGCCCAAACCAGTTACAAGGATGATTTTATGGATCACTTTGATCTTACAAGTTTCCATGGCATTCCTAATTTTATTCAGTCAGATAGTTGGCTTTGGCTATACTTAGATTTTTAAAAGTCGCCTTAATAACATAAAATGCTCGACTAGATTAAGGACAACTAAGATGAGCAAATTAAATACCAAAAGACCTATTATACATCCCGAAGGATGGAAGTTTGCAGCAATATTCTTTGTAATCTCAGTTTCTGTATACCCATTTTTTATAACTCTTTCAGTTATCGGTTTCATGCTTACTATTTTTACTCTTTGGTTTTTTCGTGATCCAGAAAGAAATACACCACAGGACTCAAACTTAATTATCAGCTCGGCAGATGGAAAGGTTTGTTTAATTGATGAAGCATACCCCCCAGAAGAGCTGCCAATAGAACCACAAAAGATGAAGCGCATCTGTGTTTTTATGAACGTTTTCAATGTTCATGTAAACAGAAGCCCCGTTCAGGGTAATGTTGATCATATTGTTTATAAAGAAGGTAAATTTCTAAATGCTAGCTTAGACAAAGCAAGCGACAAGAATGAAAGAAACAGCTTAGTTTTAAATACTCAAAATGGAACAAAAATTATAGTTGTTCAAATTGCAGGCTTAATTGCTAGGAGAATTCTTGGGTTTATATCCCTGAATCATAATCTTGACCAAGGCGAGAGATTTGGACTAATAAGATTTGGTTCGCGTGTTGATATATACATGCCAATTGATGCAATTTTAAAATGTAAGCTTGGAGATAAGGTTACCGCAGGAGAATCAGTTTTGGCATCTTTTCAATAATCTGCATGAAAAAAATAGATTTCAAAGTTTTACTGCCTAATGTTATTACCCTTGCTGGGCTAAGTTTTGGTTTAAGTGCAATAAGATTTGCTTTGGAAGGAAACTTTAATTTAGCAATTGTTAACATTTTATTCGCTGGTATCTGTGACGTATTAGATGGAATGCTGGCTAGACTGCTGCGCAGTGAGTCTGATCTTGGCGCTCAACTAGACTCACTTTCAGATTTTTTGAGCTTTGGCATTGCACCTGGACTTCTGATTTACATGTCTATTTTTAGTCAGGGCAGCAGCATAGGTGCCTTTGCATGCTTAGCTTTTATTATTTTTTCATGCTTAAGACTGGCTCTTTACAATGTTAGGCTTGAATCATCCAAGGCATTAGATGAAGCTACTGAGCACTTTTTTACTGGAGTACCGACCCCCATGGGAGCAGTACTGATTCTCCTCCCTTTAACTCATTCATTTATGGGCTATAACTGGGCTTTCGAAAATCTGAACTTTGTTGCTGGTTATATAATTTTAATTAGTGGTCTGCTTGTGAGCAGAATTCCAACTTTTTCAATCAAAAGAAAGCAGTTTTTCATTCATTCAAAGCTTGGCTTTTTAGTCTTATTTTCTTTTGTTTCGTTAAGCATGATTAATTTTTTATGGGCCACTCTTAATCTTTTTGCTTTAATTTATTTATTGACGATCCCATTTTCTGTTATAGCTTGGCAAAGCGGGTCTAATAGAGGCTCCACTCAATAAAGCGGAGCCATTCTTTTTTACAATCAATAAATTAGTTCTTAGGAGAAGACTCGGGCTGATAAGAGTAATAACCAACTAACGGTATCATGAGGTGTGCGTAAGGAGAGCCTTTGAACATTACATATGGTGCTCCAGTGGTGTAGTCAGTAGATTGACCATCTAACGATGCGGGGTCTTTAGGCATAAGCATCATATGAGGACCAGATTCTATATAGTGCATATGTCCAGCATCTTTTTGTCCGTCTGTCCCGACAGTAAAATTATCTACGCCCAAGTCACCATGTATCATCCACATCCACCCATCACCTTCCATTTCAGGAATAGTTCCAGCCTTGTATGCATTGGCCCATGCCACAGAGTTTTTATCGGAACATGCAGGCGCAGCATCATGAGGATTTTTAAAGCCATTTTCTGGCATTGGCATAAAAGCCTCACACCTCCATCCATTTGTCCCCTCTCTTATAACTGACCCATCTGCACCAATTACGGTTGCAAAGTCACCAATAAAATCTGGAGCAGCTGAAGTATAGGCCCATATTTGCCATTTTTCAGAAGCATGTGATCCATATGGCTCATTTGCAGAAAGATTAATCGAGATAGAAATGATCAACAACGAAAATAAGTTTAATTTTTTATACATTTTGGTTTCTCCAATAAAAACTTTATAGTTACATAGCATATTTAAACTATGAAAACTTTTCTTAAAATTATTGCATATTTTTGCATTGGTACAACTCCTTTTCAGATTCTAATTGTTTTATGGGCTATTCAAATTGTACTTTCATCTGAGTACAACCTTTTTTCATTATCAAATATAGAATTTATAAGAAATCACTTCTCATTATTAATTCCTGTGGTTGATTGGTTCTATTCTTGGTTTTGGAATTTTTGGCTGGATTTTGTATTTTCACTATCTCTAATTTTATCCCAGACATTCAAAGCAGTTGTTAGTACATTGTTAGGTTTGTGGATACTTAAAAAAATTAACTAAAAAATGTCACCATACTTATCTTTATTAGGAGCAATTGTTTTTGAGGTTGCAGGCACTCTAATGCTTCCAATGACAAAAGAATTTACTGAAAAAATTCCTACAATTTTTATGAGTATTTTTTACTTTGCTTCATTTTATTTTTTAACTCTTGCACTTAGAGCAATACCCCTGGCGATTGTATATGCCTGCTGGAGTGGTCTGGGCGTTCTCTCGATTGCTATTCTTTCTTACTTTCTTTACGGACAAGCCCTGAGTTGGCAGGCAATAGCCGGACTTTTTCTTATAGTAAACGGAGTAATTCTTGTTAACATATATTCCACTAACTAATTTTATATTAAAAACCATGGCTGAAAAACTAGCGACCCTTTCTCAAGAGAGCGATATATCAATAATTAAACTTGATGACGGAAAAGCAAATGCTTTTTCATTTGATATGCTCTCTCAAGTTAATGAATTACTTTCTCAGGTTCCAAGAGACTCTGGCGGATTGGTTATTACCGGAAGAGATGGCTTGTTTTCAGGTGGATTTGATTTAAAAACAATGGCCACTGGAGATATGGAAAAGATTACAAAGATGGTTCAGATGGGCTATCGTTTGCTTTTGGAGCTTTATGCATTTGATCGACCAATTATTGCAGCGGTCTCGGGTCATTCAATCGCATTAGGCTTATTTGTTACATGCTCAGCAGATTATCGGATTGCAATAGATGGTGAGTATATATGTCAGGCAAACGAAGTTCGAAATAACATGGACATTCCAACACCAATAATGGAAATCCTTAAGGCTAGAGTTAACAAGAACTACTTTTATCCTGCTGTTTATCATTCTGATGCTTATTCTATGAAGGATTCAATTGGGGTTGGCTTTATTGATGAAGTTGTGCCTGAGACTGAGTTCATGAATAGAGTGATGGAAAAAGCAAAAGAACTGGCATCTCTACCTCATCCATTCTATGCAAATACCAAAAAATCTGCTCAAGAAGATGTAAGAAAAAAAATATCAAATGCCATAGATAAATATGAAAATTTAACTGGTCTCAAAAGTTAGAACTAGACACTAAAACCATATAGACTACTTCAAATGAGTAAATATAAAACTTTTATTCCTAAGCATTTACGTGCATACAGACCAAGACCACTAAGATGGCTTGGTAAAATACTAATGAAACTAACTGGCTGGAAAACAACTGGACATCTTCCTAAAGATGAGCGAGTGGTGCTTATTGCTGGTCCACACACCTCAAATTGGGACTTTGTTCTTGCAATGTCACTTATCTTAAGTTTAGATGTTCATATTCATTGGGTAGGCAAGGATTCTATATTTAAAAAAGGTTTTCGCAGACTGCTGAGAAAAATGGGAGGAATTCCTGTAAATAGAGCTAACCCTCAAGCTTTAAAGCAAGAAATTCATAACATAACTGAAAAATATAAAGGATTTGTTATCGCCATTTCCCCAGAGGGAACAAGAAAAAAAGTTGAAAGATTAAAAACAGGATTTTTGCGAATTGCAAATGAAACAAATAGCAGGATTATGATGGCAGGAATTGATTTTTCAAATAAAACTGTTGAACTCGGGGATTTTTTTAGCCCCACAGGCGATGTTGAGAAGGACCTCGAATTTATAAAAGAATACTTTGCTAACTTTGCTGGAAAGCGCCCAGAATTATCTTAACCGCTCAAATAGTTGTATTTTGAGTAAAAAAATATGAATACCAATTATAGATTGAGTTCTTTTAATATCTCAAATTGTTGTCAATTTGAAATTGACGCAATATTTAAACTTAACCAGCAAAATACTCCCGAGGTTGGGTCGCTTGAATCTATCGAGCATCTAAAAAGGTTAATCGAACTTAGTGCATATAATTTATTGACGCTTCATGATAAAGAAATCGTTGGATTTATAATTTGTATGAGAGAAGGTTCTATATATGAATCAGAAAATTATAAATTTTTTAAACAGAGACTAAAAAAATTTCTTTATGTGGATAGAGTTGCGATTGATGAGAACCACAGAAGATCAGGCTTAGGTATAGCTATTTATAAAAATATCTTTGCTCATGCTAATAATGAAAATTTACCTATAGCATTAGAGGTCAACACTCAGCCTGTAAATCAACCCTCATTAAACTTCCATGAGAAGATGGGTTTTGAAAGAATTGGAAGACAAGATTTTGATGATCATAGCGTCGCGTATTTTTTAAAATAATATAATGAAATATATCTTTTCATTTTTTTTATTAATATTCTTGCTAGCAGGATGTAGTGACACCTCTTTGCCTCCAATTAAGATAAGTGATTTTGAAAATGATACTTCTGTTAAAAATTTAGGCATGAGGTTGATGGATCTTCCTTATGGTTTGAATTCGATGGAGCCCGGTTTAGCTGAAGTACAGGAAATATTTATCTCAGTGCATGGAGGAAATAGTGAAGGTTATGAATGGATATACCCTTTAAAAAAAATAAATACAAAATTGAGGCATATGTATTTTTATCGCTGGCCCGATAATAGCTGTTTTCAAAACCCTGTTAAAAAGCTAAAGGATGAAATTACTAGTATTTTGAATCAAGACAAATCCATAAAAAAAATTACTTTAATTGGACATAGTTACGGAGGTATATTAGTTTCTCAGCTTCTAAAAGATTGGAATCTGACGACTCCCATTGAAATTCACGTTATAGCATCACCTTTGTTAGGTACCACAATGTTAAATTCAATGTGTGACTATCAACCAATTTCAGAAATACCAAAAGAATCAGTTCTGTATGAATGGAGAACTCAGTATCAGCTTGATAATGTATTTAAAAATCTAAATAAAGATCCTCAAAGCATTGAGCTCAATGGAAGTTTGGTAACAATACTTCCTGATACCTATAAAGGTAATAGATTAGGACATAACTGGTCAATCAGCTGGGTTGCAGATGAAGCTTTCTAATCTCTCAAGTGCTATTTATTGTCACAGAAGCTTCAGTTAAACTTACTTTTTCAAAAAGGATTCAATATGACACTGCCAAAAATTTTACAAGATAATTTATCAATACCAGTTATTGGCGCTCCACTTTTTTTAGTATCAGGCCCTGAATTAGTCATTGCACAATGTAAGGCTGGAATTGTTGGTTCTTTTCCTGCTTTGAATGCCCGGCCTCAACATGTACTTGAAGAATGGCTGATAAGAATTAAAGAGGAATTGGCTCAAGCAAAAATTGATAATCCTAGTTTACCAGTTGCCCCCTTTGCCGTTAATCAAATCTGTCATGGTTCAAATGATAGATTAATGGGAGACATGGAGCTGTGTGTTAAACATGAAGCTCCAATTATTATTACATCATTAAGACCGCCTGAAGAAATAGTTACTGCCGCTCATTCATATGGCGGACTTGTTTATCATGATGTAATCAGTGTTAGACACGCTAAGAAAGCTGCAGAGCAGGGAGTTGATGGTTTAATTTTAGTCTGTGCAGGAGCTGGAGGTCATGCCGGCACATTATCACCTTTTGCATTAGTTCGAGAGGTAAGGGAATTTTTCGAGGGAACTATAATTCTATCTGGCTCAATAAGCTCTGGAAGTGCAGTTGCATCTAGCCTAGCTTTAGGTGCTGATCTTGCATATCTAGGAACCAGATTTATTGCTACTGAAGAAGCAAACGCTGATCAAGGCTACAAACAAATGCTCATTGAAAGTGCTGCAGAAGATATTGTGTATTCTTCATTGTTTACAGGAGTTCACGGTAACTATCTAAAAGGATCGGTTGAAAATGCAGGATTAGATCCTAACAATCTTCCTGAGGCAGACAAATCATCAATGAATTTTGGTTCTGGTGGCAATACAGACGCAAAAGCTTGGAAAGATATCTGGGGATCTGGTCAAGGCATTGGCTCAATCAAAGATTCTCCATCAGTTCAAACTTTGGTCAATAAATTAACCTCAGAATTTAAAGAGGCAGTTGACGATTTAAAGCAAAAATCTGTTTATTAGATTTAATTTAAATTATAAGTCTCCATCTTTTCTATGCTCACTGCGATCAACTTCAAATTTTTCTCCATACCTTGCTTCAAGTTTATCTTGGTTTTCCTTAATAACTTCATATGGATCAAGTTTTAATGCCATGCAGGCAGTAACCCAGTACCACATAATATCGCCAAGCTCTCTTTTCATATGAAAAATATTTTCTTCTGATGCTGGCTTTCCCTGAAGAAACATCTTTTTAACTATTTCCACAAACTCACCTGTTTCGCTTCCCAATCCAAGTGCAGCTGTTAATAGTCTTGTAGACTCTATTTGAGATGAAGAATCAATTTCCTTCATGCGAGCATCTAAACTCGCTTGATCCAGGCTTGGCTCACTTGTTACCTTGGTAACAAAATCTCCATAACTATTTAAAAACTCTTTTACTTCAGTGCTCATAAATTTCTCCTATTTTCTTAAAGCGGATTAATTTTCCAATCAAGAGATTCAAGAAAGCTAGATTCGGTAGCTTTTTCTATATCTAAAACTAAGTTATTTTTTAAGTCCATGCCGCTGATTAAAGCATAGTCTTCTAGAGATCTCTCCTTACCAAGGCTCAAAGGTTCTTCAACCTTGTCAGCAAATAAATCATCTAGCCTATTTAAACTTTTTTTATCTAATTCGGTCCATTTAACAGCTCTCTTTTGATCATCCTCTGGATCCCAATGCAGCTTTCTTGGTATATCGCTGGTATCCGTATAAAGATGAAATAAAGGAACATCAGGGATATGGAAAAATGAGTAACCATTAGTAAATGCCCTCATTGCCAGTGAAAGTTCCTCCCCATAAAAATAGTAATTTGGATCATATGGAATTTCTTTGATAAAGGCGCCTTTGGTAAAGATACAGCCTGCGGCCAATAATATTGCATGAGTAATGTCAGTATGTTTTGTTGGAATGCCTATTTGTCTTGAAAATGAGCCTTTTAAAAATAAACTATCTTTTCTGTAAGTTATCACTTGGGTATGCTTATCTCCAGTGTGAAGTTCAAATAAACCCTTTTCAAAATCCAAGACTTTAAAGCTTCTAGGATAGGAGGTAATAATTGGTTTTTTAAAATACTCATCAATTTCTTGGTTGGCAGATATTTTTTCAAGCTCCTTGATAAAAATGGAATCCCATTTAGGCGCAAATTGTGTATGGGAGTCAACCTGCAAAAAGAAATCTTCTTCGTTAAAAAAACTTTGAGCTCTATGTCGGGCCCAACATGGACCTTTTGAAAACAAAGGATCTACATGATCATAGTGAATTTGATCTGAAAATGTTATTCCATTAATATCAATCATATTATCTGATTGATCGCAGATGCTAAAAATCAGATCATTTTTATTCTCAGCGTTTTCATAGGCACTAAAAATTGTCGATACCAATAAAGGGTCTTGATAAGAAGCGATTGAAATAAATATGCTCATTTTGTATGCGTTCTCTACTTTCTTAGCATACAATTATTTCTACTAATGACTAAGGAATATCCAAAAAAAATTGCTGATAATGTGACATTGCATGCAGCTGACCCAATTCTGTATGTTGTTGATAACTTTTTAAGTAATGATGAATGCGAGGCTTTCATCAAAGCCTCTGAGGGTAAACTCAAGCCTTCAACAGTAATAAGCCCTGATAAACATGTCCAACATGAAAGCAGAACAAGTGAGAATTGCTGGATAGAGCATGATGCGAATGAAATTATTCATGAAGTAAGTAAAAGATTCTCGATTTTAGTCCAAATGCCAATAAGAAATGCTGAACAGTACCAGCTTGTTTATTATAGAAAGGGAGCTCAATATAAGCCCCATTTTGACTCATTCGATTATGAAACTGAAGATGGAAAAAATAACTGGGAGCCAGGTGGCCAGAGAATGGTAACGGTTATTGCATATTTAAATGATGTGGAGGAGGGAGGTGAAACAGGTTTTCCAGAGCTTGATATTAATGTTCCAGCAAAAAAAGGAGATGTAGTTGTTTTTCATAATACCCTCCTAAATGATTCAGCAACTTATCCAAAGATTAATCCAAAATCACTTCATGGGGGCATGCCCGTAATTATGGGTGAAAAGTGGATGGTAAATCTTTGGTTTAGAGAAAACCTCAGATACTAGTTACTTTAACTTTAAAGAACTCTGACTAGTTACAATATTAAACAAATGATCCTGAGCTTCTGGCTTAAGTTGAGCCACTCCAACCGCCAAAACATCAATAATTGCCATGTAAGCCAGTCTTGAAGTTAGTGGCCTAGTTAATCTTGCATTTTCTCCAACATCAATATCTAGAGAAATATCGCATATTCTTGAAAGGGGAGTATTTGAGGGCATTAGGCCAATTACAATAACTCCAGAGCTTTTAACTGTTTTTATGCTTTCAACCAAAGCCGCTGTGTTGCCAGATTGAGATATTGCCACAACCACATCTCTATTATTAAGGGAGTTTGCTGACATAAACTGAATGTGAGGATCAGAAATACAGGAGGAGGATATTTTTAGTCGAAAAAATTTGTGTTGAGCGTCCATGGCTATTGGTACCGAACCTCCAAAAGCATAGAATTCAACTCTTTTAGCATTAGCCAATGTCTCAATTGCCTCTTCAAGTGAAGTTTGATCAAGCTGTGATCTAACATTCAAAATTTCACTGATGGTGCTATCGAATACTTTTTCAGTTAGCTCTTGAATAGAATCTTCAGGATTTATTTCATATGAATTAAAATAATCATCTGCAGCAAGTTGTTGAGCAAGAGTCAATTTAAACTTTTGAAAACCATCAAAATTTACTGCTTTACAAAACCTTATTAAGGTTGGCTCGCTGATTCCTATCTCCTCAGATGCTTGTGCAGTTGTTAGCTCAATAATTGCACTTGGCTTATTTAAAATAAATTCAGCAACTTTCACTTCAGACTTTCTTAAGTTAGGAAGTGCAATTTTAATTTCTCTTAATAATTTAGTTTGCATAAAGGTTAGAATAGGCTTCTTAGACTAAAAAATGAACCCCTAATGGATGTTTCTCACATACTAGAAAATTTAAATGATCCACAGCGAGATGCTGTTACCTCGGAAGATCAAAGTCTTTTGGTTTTAGCAGGAGCTGGCTCAGGTAAGACCAGGGTATTAGTTCATAGAATCGCATGGAGTGTAGAGGCGATGGGTCTGAACCCATCATCTATTATGGCTGTAACTTTTACTAACAAAGCAGCTCAAGAAATGCAATCAAGAATTCAAGAGTTACTTCAATCACCAGTCGGTGATATGTGGTGTGGTACTTTTCATGGTCTTGCGCACAGAACACTTAAGCGATTTTATAAAGATGCAGGACTTATTTCTGGATTTACAATTCTTGACAGCGATGACCAATTACGAATTGTGAAGCGCTTGATTAAAGAAGCTGGTCTCGATGATGGTGCATGGCCTCCCAAACAAATACAGTGGCAAATTAATAGCTGGAAGGATGAGGGAATTCGCGCTGATAAAGTTAACGACAATGGCGATTTTTATGCTCAAACAGTAAAAGGTATTTATAAACATTACGAAGAGGCTTGCTTAAATGATAGTTTGGTAGATTTTGCTGAGTTATTACTCAAGGCTTATGAGTTAGTTAAAGAGAACAAAACCGTTAAAGAATTTTTTCACAACAGATTCAAAGCTATCTTGGTAGATGAATTTCAGGATACCAATACCATTCAATATAACTGGCTGAAAGAGATAGCTTCGGATATATCTTCTATCACTGCTGTTGGAGACGATGATCAATCTATATATGGTTGGCGGGGAGCCAAAGTTGAGAATGTTTCATCTTTTGAGGCAAGTTTTAAAAAAGCTAAAATTATTCGATTAGAACAAAATTATCGTTCAACAAGTGTAATTTTAAGTGCAGCCAATGCCTTGATTGATAACAATCAAAATCGTTTAGGAAAAAATCTATGGACTGATTCTCTCGAGGGTGAACCCATAACTCTTTATCAAGCATACAACGAGCAGGATGAGGCAAGATTTATTGCTGGCACCATTAAAAATTGGATGGACAGCGGCGAACTTTATCAAGATGTGGGAATTGTTTATAGATCTAATGCGCAGTCAAGAGCTTTAGAAGAAGCACTATTGCGAATCAATATTCCTTATCGAATTTATGGTGGTCTAAGGTTCTATGAGCGCATGGAAATTAAAAACGCTATGAGCTATTTAAAGGTGGTCTTTAATCCACATGACAACCCTGCGTTTGAGCGTTCTATCGCCAATCCAACCAGAGGCATTGGAGTGAAATCTCAGGCAAAAATTAGAGAAGCCGCTAAATCATACAACCTTTCTTATATTAAGGCAGCGGCTAAATTACTAGATGAAGGTAAAATGGGTGGAAAAGCTGGTCAAGGCTTAAGGGCATACCTGGAATTTATTACCAATTGCATAGAACTTCTTGATACAACTCCTTTGTCTGATTTGATGGAACTTATCATACAAAAATCAGGCCTGTATCAGTATCACAAAAAAGAAGCTGGCGAGAAAGGTAAAACTAGAATAGAGAACTTAGAAGAGCTAGTCACCTCTGCAAAAAACTTTGAGCAATCATTTGAAAAAGAAAAGTCTCATAAAGAGATTGCAGAAATTTTCTTAGATACTGTTTCATTGGATGCTGGAGATACCCAAGCTGACGAGTTTCAAGATGCCGTTCAGCTAATGACTTTACATTCAGCCAAAGGTTTAGAATTCCCATTGGTTTTTATTACGGGTCTAGAGGAAACTCTTTTTCCACACGGGCGATCAATTGAATCTCCATCTCAACTTGAGGAGGAGAGAAGGCTCTGCTATGTGGGAATTACTCGTGCCATGAAAAAGCTTTATTTAACCCATGCAGAATCAAGGAGGCTCCATGGATCTGACGTGTTCAATCCCGCTTCAAGATTTTTAAAAGAAATTCCCTCTGTTTTTATTGAGGAAATAAGACCTCGAGCTTCTGTGACAACTTCATATCTTCGAAAACCAAAAAAATCAACCATGGACTTTAAAGAGGAAGTTGGCATTGGATTAGGGCAAAAAGTAGTTCACCCTACCTTTGGACTCGGTGTCGTTTTAAACTATGAGGGATCGGGTGAATCAGCAAGAGTTCAAATTAATTTTGAAAAAGCTGGCAGTAAATGGTTGGTACTTGCTTTTGCTAAATTGGAGATGTTGGGATGAAAAATTTTTTAATAATTGGTTTAACTTTAAGCTTCCTATTGTCCTGTGGACAAGCGGATCAAAATACTAAGAGTGAGGTAAAGGTTCAAAATTATTCATGGTCATTGGTAACTACTTGGCCAAAGAACTATCCTGGACTTGGAATGGCTCCAGAGCGTTTTAGTAAATTGGTAAATGAAATGTCGCAAGGTCAGCTCAAAGTAACAGTTTATGGAGCTGGAGAATTTGTTCCTGCCATGGGTGTCTTTGATGCGGTCTCTTCAGGTGCTGTCGAAATGGGGCATGGCGGTGCTTACTACTGGAAGGGTAAAGTTCCAGCCGCTCAGTTTTTTGCAGGAGTCCCATTCGGTTTTACTGCTGATGAAATCAATGCTTGGGTAAATCGAGGAGGTGGTCTAGAGCTATGGGAAGACCTATATAAACCCTTCAACATGAAGCCACTTCCAGGTGGCAATACTGGCACTCAAATGTTTGGTTGGTTTAATAAAGAGATTAACTCTCTTGAAGACATCAAGGGATTAAAAATGCGTTTTCCTGGATTTGGGGGCGAAGTTTTTAGGAGAGCTGGTGGAATTCCGGTAAATATTCCCGGAGGGGAGTTATACACTGCCATGCAAACAGGCACCATCGATGCAGTTGAATGGGTGGGCCCTTACAATGATCTTGCTTTTGGATTTCAGCAAGTCGCAAAATATTATTATTATCCCGGCTGGCATGAACCGGGTTCCATGTTGGAATTTACCATTAATTTAGATGCCTGGAATTCCTTACCACCTCATCTTCAATCTATTGTTACGGTAGCAGCCAAAGCTGTTAATCAAGATTTACTAGATGAGTACACGGCGTCAAATAACAGAGCTTTACAGGACTTGATAACCAAACATGATGTTAAATTAAGAAAACTACCAGATGATGTAATTAATGAATTCCGTAACATTTCTAAGGAGATTTTAGAAACCTCCGCAGCCACTGATCCAGCTGTAAGAAAAGTTTATGATTCATTTAAAACCTTTATGGCAGAGGTAAAGAGCTTTCATGCCATAGCTGAGGATGCGTTTGTTGAGGCGCGAACTAATAGTGACGAAGATTCCTGAATTTCTTGATTTAGGTGAGCAAGCTTATGAGGATACTTATGAGCAAATGCGTTCTCTTGTAAAAGCTCAGTCTTTTAAAGATCAGGTTTGGTTATTAGAGCATCCTTCAGTTTTTACTTTAGGTACAGCGGCAGATCCATCGAATGTTTTATATCCGGGTGATATTCCTGTTATACAAACTGATAGAGGTGGTGAAGTGACATTCCATGGACCGGGCCAACTTGTTATTTATTTCTTACTTGATATTAAATCAAAAAAAATAGGTCCAAAAACCATGGTTGCAAATTTACAATTGATCATCCAAAAAGTTTTGCGGCATTACTCAATTGAAAGCTCTTTTATCGAAGGAGCTCCCGGAGTTTATGTAGAAAATAAAAAAGTAGCATCCATCGGATTGAGATTTTCAGGCGGTAGAAGTTATCACGGCATCAGTATAAATGTTGACATGAACTTAACTCCCTTTAGTTTAATTAATCCATGCGGATATGAAGGTTTAGAAGTTGCACAAATTAGCGATTTTGATTCAAATGTTACTCTTGAAGATGTAAAATCTGTCGCAATAAAAGAGATACAAACAGTATTTAGTTAATGGAAATAATACCAACACAAAAGATCATTAATAGAGATGGCATTAAAGCTATTAAAAATGGTCAAAAGGTCAACAAGTATTCATCTGTACCAAATCAGAAGAAGCCTGAGTGGATAAGAGTTAAAGCCTCCCTTAATGGTAATTTTAGTTCTGTCAAACAACAGGTAGAAGATAAACGCCTCAACACTGTATGTGAAGAGGCCATGTGCCCAAACATATCGGAATGTTGGTCTGCAGGAACTGCAACTTTTATGTTGATGGGTTCAGTTTGTACCAGAGCTTGCAAATTTTGTTCAGTCGATACAGGAAATCCAAAAGGCTGGTTAGACCAAGAAGAGCCATTGCATACAGCAAAAGCCGTCAAAACCATGGGGCTTAAATATGTGGTTCTTACTTCGGTAAATAGAGACGATTTAGAGGATGGTGGAGCTGTGCACTATGCACAAACTGTTAAAGCCATTAAAGAGCTCAATCCCAATACTGCAGTTGAGGCATTAACCCCAGATTTCAAAGGTCTATCCTCATCCATTGAGACTTTGGTTAATTGTGGGCTGGAAGTTTTTGCTCAAAATGTAGAGACAGTGAAGCGACTTACCCATTCAGTAAGAGATATAAGGGCTGGGTATGAACAGACTCTTGAGGTTTTGGCAGAATCAAAAAGAATTAATCCAAGTGTTCTTACAAAGACAAGTTTAATTCTTGGTCTGGGAGAAACAGATCAAGAAATTGAAGAAACTATGGATGATTTAATTGCTCACAAAGTGGACATCTTAACTTTAGGTCAATATTTGAGACCAACTCTAAATCATCTTCCGGTTGAAAGATGGGTTACTCCCAAAGAATTTGATCGCTATCGTGAGATAGGATTGAAAAAAGGATTCTTGGAAGTTGTTTCCGGACCTATGGTCAGATCAAGCTATCGTGCTGAAAGAGCGTTAGAGAAAAATAATGCAGGCCTTAATCTTGCTAGTGGGCAAAGTTAAAGATTGTTACAAAAAGAATTCCTGTTCCCAAAACTCCAGTAATACAGATTAAAAAATCTACAAAGAAAACTTTAAACAGTTTCGACCAGACCCCCACATTAATTTCATTATCCTTAAGCTCATTTTTAAATATTTCCATCGCAGCATATTTAAACCAAGAAAAGGTTACTAAAAAAGTAATGGCACCAATTGCAAAAAGTAGAGAGTTTGAATTCATAAGTTTATAAAATGAAAAATGGAAAAATTATTATAGTTAATAATACAGCTAGCTGAATTAAAATAAATGGAATGACTCCTTTATAAATATCTGCAGTTTTTATACTCTCACTTGCCACACCCCTTAAATAAAATAGGGAGAAGCCAAAGGGAGGAGTTAAAAAAGAGGTTTGCAAGTTGATCGCCATCAATATTCCAAGCCAGACCGGATCAAAGCCCATCATTAAAAGTGGGGGCGCTACTAAAGGGATAATGACATAGCAAATTTCTATAAAGTCTAAGATAAAACCAAAGAGAAAAATTGCCAATAGAATAAATAATAGAGCTGTGTATTTGCCTCCCGGCATCATCTCAAAAATTTGATCTACCAAAAGGTCGCCACCCACACCTCGAAAGATTAAGGAAAAAATTGAAGCGCCAATTAGAATACTAAAAATCATAGTAGTAACAGTTGCAGCTTTGTAACTAGTGACTTTGAGTAACTCCAGATTTGCACTGTTATTAAGCCCTGCGATAATCAGGGCTCCAAAAGCTCCAACTCCAGCGGCCTCAGTTGGAGTTGCTATTCCAGCAATAATGGATCCCAGGACTACAAAAATAAGGATTGCTGGTGGAAGCAGGGTTTTTAATATGTTTGCATCTCCTTCAATTTCTTCTATGAGAAAAAATTCTTTCTTCCTATTAATAACGACGGTATAGATTAAATAACCCACAACAATCATGATGCCTGGAACAATTGCTCCGACAAACAAATCTCCCACTGAGACTGTTTCTTGAGAAAAGACGCCCATGTTGTTTTGTGCTCTTTGATAAGCATTGGACATGACATCACCAAGCAAGACCAGGGCAATGGAAGGAGGAATGATTTGACCCAAGGTTCCAGTGGAGGCAACAAGGCCTGCAGCAAAATCTTTGTTATAGCCTTGCTTTAACATGGCAGGCAGAGACATAAGACCCATGGTCACAACGGTTGCTCCAACAATTCCAGTGCTAGCTGCCAATAGAGCACCAACAATAATAATGGAGATGCTTAAACCCGAATTGGTATTTTTAAAGACAATCGCCATATCTCTTAACATCTTTGCTGCAATACCTGATCTTTCTAAAACCACTCCCATGAAAACAAACAATGGTACAGCTAGCAGCGTTTGATTGTTCATGATTCCAAAGATGCGCATGGGCAGGGTTTTGAATAAATTAGGGTCAAAAAAATCCATTGTGATTCCAAGGAGCGCAAATAAGATTGAAGTGCCAGCTAAAGTAAATGCCACTGGGTAACCTAATAGCAGAGCAGCACAAATTAAAACTATTAAAAGAATTGGAATTATTTCCATGTTTTATATAACTCCTTTATTCCAGCAAAAGCTAAAACAAGTGGGAATAAGAAAATTAAAGATTTTTGAACATAAACAATGCTCAGTCCACCTGGCTCAGTAGAAATTTCTTTTACAGACCAAGAAGCCGCAACAAAATCTATTGCGTAGTATCCAAGAACACCAACCATGGGCAGCAGAAAAAAAATAATTCCAAAAGTATTAATTAATTTTTTATGAACAGGCGATGCATTACGGTAAAAAATATCAACTCGAACATGTTCATCCGCAGAATAAGCCCAGCCTGCACAACCCAAAAAAATAAGCGCATGCACATACAAAGCTAGTTCCTGAATATCCACTCTTCCAATGTCAAAAAAATATCGACCAATGACAACCACCATGACCAATATCAATAAAATAGGCATTAGACGTGCAAAAAATCGCCCTAAATAATCACTCATGCTATGTATATTAAAGAGATTTGTTTAAAATAAGAACTATGATCGTTTTATTATCACCAGCCAAGACTCTTGATTACACTAAGGAATTCGATGTGGAGCCATCTGCTCCAGCATTTTTATCTGATTCAGCTAAGTTAATTAAAGAGCTAAAAACAAAAGAGCCGAAAGATATTGCCTCCCTCATGGGCCTCAGTGATAAGTTGGCAACCTTAAACTTTGATCGTTATCAAAGCTGGTCAGCGGCAAAAAAGATGAGCGCCGATAGCAAACCAGCCTTGTTTGTTTTTCAAGGAGATGTATATCAGGGTTTACAAGCCGATACTTTTAACAAAAAAGACATTTCATTTGCGCAAAAGCATTTGCGAATTTTATCTGGTTTGTATGGTGAGCTTAGACCATTGGATGTTATAAAACCTTACCGATTAGAGATGGGCACCAAATTAGAAAATACCAAGGGCAAAAATCTATATGAGTTTTGGGGTACCAAGGTACAAGATAATATATTAAAGGAACTTAAATCTAACAAATCTAGTCTAATTGTTAACCTTGCATCAAAAGAATATTTCTCTGTTTTAGGAAAGATGCCTCATGATGTTAACGTTGTATCACCAGTATTTAAGGATTTTAAAAATGGCCAATATAAACTTATAAGCTTCTATGCAAAAAAGGCCAGGGGTTATATGAGTAATTGGATTATAAAAAATAGAATAACTGACTCTAATGATTTAAAGCTTTTTAATGCAGAAGGGTATAAATTTTCTAAGTCTGAGTCTACTGAAACTGAACCAGTTTTTTTAAGAAAATAATTTTTTAGCTACCAGTTTCGTCAAAATTCTTAACATCTACCATTTGCTCAAAATTTGCATCTCTTTTTTCTATATTGGCAGTCATGGCTTCAGTCATATCCTTGCCGCTAAGCATGGCTCCACTCCACAGAGCATTAAAATCAAGGCTATCTTTAATGCTGTGATCTCTTGAATAATTCATAACTGCTTTTAATCCATATATTGCAACTGGAGACTTGGTTGCTATTTCATTTGCCATTTCATTGGCAGCATCTAACATTTCTTTTTGAGTTTTGTATACATCGCTTACCAGGCCAGACTCCTTCGCTTCATTTGAGAGCATTCTTCTTCCGGTGTAGGCCAGTTCTCTCATTTTTGAGTCAGGAATTATCCTTGGCAATCTTTGAAGAGTCCCAACATCAGCTGCCATTCCTATATTAATTTCTTGAATACAGAAGAAGGCGTCTTGCGATGCAAGTCTAATATCACAGGCAGTAATTAAATCTAATGCGCCGCCAACACATGCGCCTTGCACGGCAGCAATGACTGGGACTCTTATTTCTTCAAGGGTGCTAATGTATCCTTGAAGTTCTTTAGCAGATCTATACAGTGTTTCACCCACTCTTGCATGATCAGGTTTTTTATCTTCAGGAATATTTTCTACGCCATTTGAAAATGCAGCAAGATCCATGCCTGCACAAAAATGTTTTCCAGTAGACGACATAATGACTGCTCTTATTTCTGAGTCCCTATTTATTTCTTCTAATACTTCTGGCAGCTCAACCCAAAATTTTCTTATCATGGTATTAAATTCATCAGGACGATTTAAAATTAGATTAGCTATGTGCCCATTTTTACTTAATTCAAAACAACTGTATTTACTCATTATCTATAACCTCATTTTTAATCTCTTGAACTATTTCTCTCATGTCATCAACAAGTTCAAATGTTTTGTGATGTGGAAGCACCACTTTTCTCTCAGTGCTGAGTTTCTTCAGCCCATTATCTAGAACATCTAATTTGCTGATTATTTCTTTACTCATAGCTACAATAGTTTAATTAAACAAAAAATTATAATAGCTTGAATCAATGAAAGCACGTCTCTGGCAATTTTTCTTTCTTTTTTATGCATTCGCATCAATAGAAAATATTCTTGCAGAGGAGTCAAAAAAAAATATCAAAGACATTAAAGAACAAAATATTATGTCTGTTCTATATCAGCAGACAGCAGCTGAAAGAATGGCTGGAAGCCTTCAAACTTTTAAATTAGCTAAGCAAGCCATAGATAAAGCTTTAGCAGATCCATCTTGGAGTGCTTTGCCAGGACAAGATATTCAGAATAAGAAGCCAGCCATCATAGTTGATGTAGATGAGACAGTTTTAGACAATACTGCTTATGAAGCCCGAATGATTATTGATGGTACCAAGTATCCAGAGGGATGGATTGGTTGGGGCAAAGAAGCAGCTGCTACCGAGGTTCCAGGAGCAAAAGACTTTTTAAATTATGTAGCTTCAAAAGACGTAACAATATTTTATGTTACCAATCGAGTGGTTGAGTTAAAAGAAGCAACCAAAAAAAATCTAACCAAACTTGGTATACCTTGGGATCACACAAAAGATACTATTTTAATGCGAGGAGAAAATTACTGGGACTCTGATAAGGGCCCAAGAAGGACATTGGTAGGCAATGCATATAGAGTCCTCTTGCTGGTTGGAGACAACTTGGGAGATTTTGTAGACGCTAAAGACAATAATTTAAGCCCAAACAATCGAAAGAACATTGTTGAAAATTATGCTGATTATTGGGGGGTAAAGTGGTTCATGCTTCAAAATATTGCTTACGGTGATTGGGAGGGAGCTCTTTATGATTTTGACTATTCGCTGTCTCCTGAAGAAGTAAATAATATTCGCTTTGACTCTTTAGAACCTTTAAGGTAACTGCATGAAAAAATCTTTGCTCATTCTTGGCACTTTGATGCTCTTTTCCTGCGGATCAGGCAATGATGTTGAATTAGTTGCTATAGGCTCTGATACAAAACTATCGGTATCATTGGAAAGTACATCTGAATTAAAAGCAAAAAATATTATTTTATTGATTGGAGATGGCATGGGCCCCAATCAAGTGGCCTTAGCGAAGTTTGCAACCGGTGGCCCTGATCACAGATTATCCTTTGAAAATTTCCCTTTTACAGGCATTGTTTACACCCACTCTGCAGACAGCCTTTATACTGATTCCGCTGCTTCTGCTACAGCTTGGTCCACTGGAATCAAAACCGTTAATCGATTCCTAGCAGTTGATGCTGAAAAAAAAATTCTTCCAACCATCCCTGAAC
>OZSS01000314.1_pt1 | contig 22679 bp, 18 predicted proteins | sample 1779911 | NCBI WGS metagenome assembly OZSS01 (sample SAMEA2603589, study PRJEB24840) | metagenome | biome: Water; feature: Photic zone; material: Seawater sample | place: Mediterranean Sea | collected 2013-11-12 | depth 10 m
GATATTCTATGCCAACTGGCCCCCGGCACCCGCAACGCGCAGCTCACAGATGCAAAGGCGCGGCTGGCCGAGGCGCTGAGAGCAAGCCAGCAAACGCCGCAGAAGCCCAGCAAAAGGTGCAAGAGGGTGAAGAAGCCAAGCAAGATCTGGCAATCAAAGTAATTGCGATCAAATCCCAAGCCGTTGAATTAGACAGCGCGGTGATTTTACGCGGGCAAACCGAGGCGGCGCGGCAAGTCGAATTGCGCGCGGAAACCACGGGCCAAATAATTTCAGAGCCCCTACGCAAGGGCAGCCAGATAACAAAGGGCGATATTCTATGCCAACTGGCCCCCGGCACCCGCAACGCGCAGCTCACAGATGCAAAGGCGCGGCTGGCCGAGGCGCTCGGCAAGGTTGCAGGCAATCAGGCAAACCTCACCGAAGCACAAGCCAAACAGCAAGAAGCCGAAATCAACCTTAACGCGGCCGAAAAGCTATCAAAAGGCGGCTTTGCCTCGGAAACACGTGTTGCGGCAGCGGAAGCCGGTATGCGCACAGCCGAAGCGCGCATCGCGGCGGCAAAAGCGGCTTTTAACACCACCCATTCTTTGATTGAAAGCGCTGAAGCTGGCGTGGCTGTAGCCGAGCAAGAGATTGATAAACTCACCATAAAGGCCCCCTTTGACGGCCTTCTTGAAACCGATCGCGCCGAGCTGGGCAGTCTGATGCAGCCCGGTGCCTTATGCGCCACGATCATCCAATTGGACCCTATCAAACTGGTCGGATATGTCCCCGAAACCGATATCGCCCGCGTGATGCTGGGGGCCAAAGCGCGCAGCAAGCTGATTTCGGGTCAAGAGGTGGCAGGCGAGGTGAGCTTCGTATCGCGCTCGGCCGATACGCTCACCCGAACCTTTCGAATTGATATTGACGTTCCCAACCCAAACCTAGCCATTAGCGATGGCCAAACAGCGGAAATTATGGTGGCCTCGGAAGGTACAATGGCGCATTTGCTGCCCCAATCCGCCTTGACGCTGAACGATGACGGTCGCTTAGGCGTGCGCCTCATCGACGAAAAAAACCGGACTGATTTCGCCCCCGTTACGTTGTTGCGCGATACCGCTGAGGGGGCTTGGTTAAAAGGCTTACCAAATCAAGCAAGGGTTATTTTGGTGGGCCAAGAATACGTGAATAGCGGCGTTCTTGTCGCGCCCAGCTATCGTGAGGCTGTTCAATGACCAGCCTCGTCGACTGGGCCGCTGAACGGGCCCGCATGATCCTTGCGATGATTGCCTTATCGCTGACGGCTGGCATTTTTGCCTATACCACGCTGCCAAAAGAGGGCGAGCCCGACATCGAAATCCCCGTATTGTTCGTTTCTGTGGTTTTTCCGGGAATTTCCGCCGCCGATAGTGAAGCGCTTTTGGTGCGGCCAATAGAAACTGAATTGGCGGACCTTGACGGGTTAAAAAGAATGACTGCGACCGCCGCGGAAAACTATGCTGGTGTGGCAATCGAATTCGAATTTGGCTGGGATAAAGCCAAAACCATGGCCGATGCCCGCGATGCGATGAATGCGGCAGAAGCCTTATTTCCCGAAGGCGCCGAAAAATATTCAATCAATGAAATAAACTTTTCTGAATTTCCGATCATTATAGTGAATCTTACCGGCAATGTGCCCGAGCGCACAATGACCCGCATCGCTGAAGATCTACAAGAAGAAATCGAAGGTATGGATGCAGTTCTAGAGGCCGTGATAGCCGGAAACCGCAAGGAAATGATGGAAGTTGTGATCGATCCGTTGCGGTTAGAGGCTTATAATGTCACCGCGGGAGAGCTTATTTCGGTCGTCCGCAACAACAACCAATTGATCGCAGCGGGTGAAGTTGATACCGCGCAGGGCTCGTTTTCGGTCAAGATCCCCTCAAGCTTTGACGAGCCGCGCGATATTTACGATTTGCCTGTCAAAACCAATGGTGATCGCGTCATAACGCTGGGCGATTTGGCGGATATTCGTCTGACTTTTGAAGACCGCGTTGGAACCGCACGCTATAACGGCGAAACAACCGTGGCGTTGCAAGTGGTGAAACGCAAAGGCTTTAATTTAATCAAAACTGCCGCGGCGATCCGCGCCATGATTGAAGAAGCCGAAGCTACCTGGCCCCCAGAACTGCGCGCGGCGGTGGATATTGGCAGCTCAAACGATCAATCGCGCGTGGTGGCCAGCATGGTGTCGCAGCTCGAAGGCTCGGTGCTCACGGCCATTGCCTTGGTGATGATCGTTGTGCTGGCATCATTGGGAACGCGGGCCGCGCTTTTGGTGGGCTTTGCAATACCCACTTCGTTTCTACTCTGCTTCGTTTTGCTCGCGGTTATGGGCATTACGATCTCAAACATTGTGATGTTCGGCCTGATTCTGGCGGTGGGCATGCTGGTGGATGGGGCAATCGTCGTGGTGGAATATGCCGATAAGCGCATCACCCAAGGCGAAGGGCCAATGCGGGCCTATGTAGAGGCGGCCAAACGCATGTTCTGGCCCGTGGTCAGCTCGACCGCTACAACCTTATGCGCCTTTTTGCCTATGCTATTCTGGCCGGGCGTTCCTGGACAATTCATGGGCATGTTACCCGTCACTTTGATCTTTGTTCTTTCAGCATCGTTGATCGTTGCCTTGGTCTATTTACCGGTGGTCGGGGGGGTGACGGGGCGGATGGGGCGCGGCTTTGATGGCGCGGCGGCAGTGCTGCGTGCACGTCTGCCTTGGATCCTGCGCGCGGCTTTGGTGCCTATGTGCATTTACGCGATGTTCCTTGGCGCGATGCAAACCGTCAATCCGGATTATCTTTTCGGGCTAGACGCGGCCAGTATGGGCGCCATGGCAGCCTTGCCCGGCGTACTTATGTTCCTTTTGGCGGCATTTGCCGCTTCAGTCACCATGGGCGCCGCCAAAATTCACAGTGCGGAAAAAAGGGTGCGCTCAGGCTATCGACGTACCAATTTTGGGTTTTTAGTGAAGCTGATGGTTGCAAATCCGATCATGCCGCTGGTGATGATCTTCGGCGTGTTTTTCTTTGCCTTTTCGGTCTTTGAGTATTTTGGCGAAAACAATCGAGGCGTGGAATTTTTCGTCGAATCCGAACCCGAACAAGCGATTGTTTATTTGAAGGCCCGCGGCAACCTGTCTTTGCCCGAAAAAGACCGGATTCTCAAAGAAGCCGAAGCTATCGTTCTGGCCCATCCGGGGGTTGAATCGGTCTTTGCCTTCGCAGGAGCGGGTGGGTTAAATCAAAATACTTCAGGCGCTGAAAAGCCCAAAGACACGATTGCACAAATTCAGCTTGAAACCATCCCATGGGAAAACCGGCGGGATCGCCCCGAGCTTGACGGCAATGTGATCATGAAAGAGCTTATAGAAGCGCTTGAACAGCTGCCGGGCATCCAAATAGAAGTGCTCGGGATCGAACGTGGACCGGCCAGTAATAAACCAGTGCATTTGCGACTGACGGGGGATAATTGGCCCGAATTGCTAAGCGTCACCCAAGAAATGCGAAGCGTTTTTGACCAAACCGAAGGGTTGACCTTGGTGGAAGACACGCGGCCCCTGCCCGGGATTGATTGGCAAATTGACGTCGATGTTGAAAAGGCAGGGCGCTATGGCGCCGATGTGGCCACGGTTGGGGCCATGGTGCAATTGGTCACGCGCGGAATTTTGCTGGATACGATGCGCGTGGAAACCAGCGATGAAGAAATTGAGATCCGCGTGCGCCTTCCCGAAAAAGACCGCGTGCTCAGCACGCTTGACGGTTTAAAATTGCGCACCCGAGATGGGTTGGTGCCCTTGTCGAATTTCATCACCCGCAAGCCGGTCCAAAAACTGGCAGAAATCAATCGCATTGATCAAAAACGGTATTTTGACATCAAAGCCGGCGTGCTGCCCGGATTGTCGCGCAGTGAAACGGACGCCGCTGGGGTTGAAAAAGACATTTTGATCAATGCCAATGAACGGATTGCCTTTCTCACCCGCTATTTGGAGGCCAATCCGCTTCCGCCAGGTGTCAGTTGGGAATGGACCGGAGATCAAGAGGATGAAGCCGAAAGCCAAGCGTTCCTATCGAAAGCTTTCATCGCGGCTTTGGCCTTGATGTTCATTATTCTGCTGGCGCAGTTCAACAGCTTTTTCAATTCGTTCATCGTTTTGCTAGCCGTAGTGTTATCAACGGTTGGCGTTCTGATTGGGATGCTGGTGATGCAGCAGGCCTTTTCGATCATTATGACCGGTACGGGAATCGTTGCCCTGGCGGGCATCGTTGTGAATAACAACATTGTTTTGATCGATACCTATCAAGAACTCTCTCGGTATATGCCGCGCATCGAAGCCATTATCAGAACCGCCGAACAGCGCATCAGACCCGTTTTGCTCACAACCATCACGACCATGGCCGGATTGGCGCCAATGATGTTTGGGCTGAGCCTTGATTTTATCAATGGCGGCTATTCTATCGACAGCCCGACCGCGCTTTGGTGGAAACAATTGGCCACGGCGGTGGTATTCGGGCTGGGTATAGCGACGGTTCTAACCTTGCTGCTTACCCCCTCTTTGCTGGCCGCGCGCTATTGGATTGTGACCTATATTGTTTGGATCGCGCGGGCGCTGGCCGTGCTCGGCGCGTCACGGCAAGCCGATATCGCACGCGACTGGGCGCTGCAGCGCATGGCAAAACGCCTCAAACAACCAGAAATTATCTGGGATGACCTCATCGACACGCCCGCCGCTCAAAAGCTTAAAAAAACCGCGACCGGCAAATCATCTGATGGATTGAAAGCCGCCGAGTAAGCCCGCCGGCAGCGTGGCAAGGCGCCTCTAGCTTCGCAGACGCCGCTGCTTGGAGAACCATGCGGCGCGTGATCAAGCGGGAACGCTATATGCAGTGCGGCGAGATATGGTTCGCGCCAAGCCTGCGCGCCTGAATGCCAATCCGCCAGCTTGCCCCGCAAACCCAAAGAATGCATGCGCGCACTCAAGCAGAATCACGCTTGGGCGCGTTGATCATCGTCTTGCTCAGCGCTTTGCAACATCCATAAATCATAATAGCGGCCGGCTTTGGCAAGCAATGCCTCATGCCTGCCGGTTTCAACAACCACCCCATTTTCGAGCACAACAATCATATCGGCCTCGGCCACGGTTGACAGACGATGCGCAATCACAATAACCGTGCGTCCAAGACCCGCTTGCGCCAAAGCGCCTTGAATTTCATGCTCCGTCTCGCTGTCTAACGCGCTTGTTGCTTCATCCAGCAACAAAATAGGAGGGTTTTTCAAAAGCGTACGCGCGATCCCTACCCGTTGCTTTTCACCGCCCGAAAGCTTCAACCCGCGCTCTCCCACAACGGTGTCATACCCCTCGGGCAAAGATTGGATAAACGCGTGAATCTGGGCATCGCGCGCGGCCTGTTCCACATCCGCGCAGCTGGCCCCATCGCGCCCATAGGCGATGTTGTAAAAAATTGTATCATTGAACAGCACCGTGTCTTGCGGCACCACACCGATTGCGTTTTGCAAACTGCTTTGCGTCACATCGCGCACGTCTTGATTGTCGATGCTGAGCGCCCCACCCGTAACATCGTAAAACCGAAATAAAAGCCGCCCGATGGTTGATTTTCCCGATCCGGATGAGCCCACGATTGCAACGGTCTGACCCGCGGGAATCTCGAGCGACACATCGCGCAAAATTTGCCGATCCGCTTCATATGAAAAGGCGATATTGCGCAGCGAAATGCTGCCCCCAGTGACCTTAAGGTCAGGCGCCCCATGCTTCGTGGTGATTTCTATTGGCTGTTCTAAAAGATCAAACATCTGCCCCATATCAACCAAGGCTTGACGTATTTCCCGATAAACCGTACCCAAGAAATTCAACGGCATGGTGATTTGGATCATCACCGCGTTGACCATCACAAAATCACCCACGGTTAGCACACCCGCGCGCACTTGTAAGCCAGCCATCACCATCACAATTGTCAATCCAGCCGTGATCAGAAGCGCTTGGCCAAAATTCAACGCCGCCAGCGAATAACTGGTTTTCAAAGCAGCGGCTTCATAGCCGGCCATCGCCGCATCATAGCGTTTGGCCTCGCGCGCTTCGGCGCCAAAATATTTTACAGTTTCAAAATTTAACAGGCTATCGATGGCTTTTTGCGCCGCATCTGTATCCTGTTCGTTCATTTCTCGGCGCAGTTTTACCCGATATTCGGTCACTTTGAAGGTAAACCACACATAGACCGCAATGGTGCCGAACAAAACCAGAACATACCATAAATCCAGTTTCCATAGCAAAAAGACCGAAAGTAAAACCAGCTCTAACGCCAAGGGACCGATTGAAAAGACCAAATAGCGCAGCAGAAACTCAACGCCTTTAACACCCCGTTCGATAATCCGGCTGAGCCCGCCCGTGCGCCGCGTGATATGATAGCGCATCGACAGATTGTGAATATGCTGAAAGGTTTCCAGCGCCAATGAGCGCAGCGCGCGCTGCGCAACCGGGGCAAATACAACATCGCGCAATTGCTGAAAGCCATTGCTGAGCACCCGCGCCAGTCCATAGGCAATAATCAATCCAATCGCGCCGATCACAAATAAAGACGCGTCGGGCAAGACCAAACTATCAACCGTATACCCATATAGAAAAGGCGTTCCAGCCGAAACAAGCTTTGCCAGCACCAACAAAAACATCGATACAATTAAGCGGGTTTTAACCGCTGAATTATCCTGCGGCCACAGATAGGGACCGACGCGCCGAATGGTGCGTAGAGCCGAGCGTTTTTCTTCCTGATTAAGCTCTCGGTCAGATTTTATGCTGGGTGACATGCAACATATCCTTTAACACGGTTTTTAGGGAACCGTTTTTTATCCCTTGGCACAGCTCTCACCGGAAATTGCCTGCCAGACCTATTCGAAAAGCCTTAATCGGGTAGATCAAAGACCTGCCCCGGATAGATCAAATCGGGATCACGGATCTTATCACGATTGGCTTCAAACACCCGCACGTATAAAATTCCCCGCCCATACCGTTTGCGCGCTATCGCCCAAAGCGTATATCCAGGCTGCACCGTAACCACATTTATCCGTGCCTCGGTTTTGGTGTCTTGGATATGGGTAAGAAGCTTTTGTGGGCTTTCCTTTTTGAAAGGTGTTTCAAGCCGCGAAACCACCTTGCCAGCCGCATTCACCTGATCAATGCGCAGCGTATAAATCCCCGGATCAACATTGCTGAGCAAGGTTTTCCAGTTGCCCTCATCATTCGGGCGCAACAAAAGAACCGGCGCGTTATCAAGATAAATCCGTAGATAAGCCATCGGGTTGCTGCGACCAGACAGCATAACTTGGCCATCCTCATCATAGCTGATCGCATCCAAAGCGATGGCGTCTTGGTCAAGGCTATCATCGGATTGTACAACCCGAACCCCGTCTTTATCCGCGATTAAAACTTTCGGCGGCACAGCAGCATCTGCCAAGCTTTTCACCGGAGCCTCAGAGGGGGGTTGCGCAGACGCAGTTTCTTCGGGCTTAGCATCTGCAATTTTTGGCGTTTCCGCAGCCTTTGCCGCGGCCGCATCAGCAGGTGTTGGCACCTTAGGGCTTTCGAGATCGGCGCGCGCGCTTTCGGTCGTTTCGCCTTCAGAGGCGCTTTGGTTATCGCTGTCCTCATCCCCTGCGACAGACACCGCGCTGCTGCTTTTGGCTGATAGGCCGCTGGCATCTAAACCACCTTGCGATGTCTCATTTGCCTGGCTCTGATCGGATGCGGTGGCCTCAGAGATTGCCTCTGCGTTTTCGGCAAGCACGATCTCCGCTTCATCAGATGTTTCGCTCGCCTCTGGCAGCGGCGCGGCAATCTGCGTGGGCAAGACCAAAACATCTTGATCGGAAACTACATAGGGCTCAGCGGTCCCAACGCGCAGCCGAATGACGCGCAGCTCGCTGCTATAGGGCAAATCAAAAAACCCTGCAAAATTTCCTGACCCATCGGCGTAAAGCGTGAGAAGCGCGACATCATTAACCAGCACATCAACCGCTTGATTGGGGCCGACCAAACCGGCGATCAAAACAGCACCATCTGCCTCAATCCGAATTGTTTCAATTTGTGGCACCCTTGCCAAGGGTTTTTCCTCTTTCGCCGGCAGGTCTGTCGCCTCTTTGGTGGCGGCTTGCGTGGTCTCTTCGCGCGTTTGATCGGATCCTGTCGCATCCACATCTTTAGCGGCAGGCTTTGTGGCGGGCGCCTCTGCTTGATTTGCTACGTCTGCCGCAGATTGCTTTTGCAGGTTCTCAGGTTTGGCTTCAGCGTCAGCATCAGCAGTGGTGGTTTTCGACATGTCGGTTTCTGCTTCAGCCGCGCTGGTTGATTGGAGCGCCTCAGCTTCACCACCAGCGGCAGCGTCTTCGACCACAATCTCCGCCTCTTCTTCGCCGGCTTCTGGCGTTTCAATTGATTCTGTAGCCCGCGTCTCTTCCGCGGCGATTTCAGCTTTGGATTGCTCGGGCATTAGATCCGTCGGCGAAACGATGGCTGCCTCAGCTTGCTTTTGATCGACCGAGCCCTCGCGATCCGCAGCGGCTTGCGGCGCCTCGGCAGCCGTTTCCGCCTTTGCAGAGGCGCCATTTTCGAGCGCCGATTCTGTTTCTTGGGGCGTTTCATCCGTACCTCCAGCCGATATCTTGGATGAACCAGCTATTTCTACGGCTTTTGCTGCGAGATCTTTCACCGTTTCAATTGCCTTACTCACAGGCTGCTCAGGCGGCTGCACCGAGGCCTCAGGAGGCATGTCAGACGGGCGATTTTGTTGAAAAACCACAAATCCGATAACCGCAATCATGGCCAAAATGAAAAAAATCCAAGCAGGTAGCCCGGCGCGCGACGTGTTTTCTTGCATATTCACCCTTCGGAGCCCCCAGACCCCAATAAAACATTGAGAGACCATAACACTGCAGGTAAACATGGTCAAAGTGTGACATGCCGCAAAAGGACCCCCAAATGCAATGCTTTTCAGTCTGTGTATACTGCGGCTCGCGCCGCGGTGCGAAGCCGATTTATGCCCAAGAGGCCAGCGCTTTGGGCACCGGGCTTGCAGAGCGGGGCTGGAGACTGGTCTATGGTGCAGGCGATGTGGGCTTGATGGGCAATGTTGCCCGCGCCGCACAAGCCGCAGGTGGCGAAACCTTTGGGGTAATTCCAACGCATCTGTTGCAGCTTGAAGTCGGCAAACAAGATCTCAGCAGCTTTATTGTCACCGAAAACATGCATGAACGTAAAAAAGTGATGTTCATGAATTGCGATGCTGTGGTGCTGATGCCAGGCGGCGCAGGCTCGCTTGATGAATTTTTTGAAGTTCTGACATGGCGCCAATTGGGGCTGCACAGCAAGCCCCTTATCATCCTGAACGTAGCTCGCTATTGGGATCCGCTTTTAAAATTGGCCGAGCATTTTATTGCAGAAGAATTTGCAGATCCCAGCATTCGGGATTTTTACACGGTGCAGACTACCGCAACCAACGTTTTGGCTTATTTGGCAACGTTGCGGACCGACAACCCCGACCAGCTATAAATCACCACGGCAACCCAAATGATCGGAAACGCCCAAAAATGCCAATCTGTCATAGGCTCGACAAAGATCAGTAAAGCCACCAAAAACTGAATACTGGGATTGATATACTGCATGATTCCAACCGTCGACATGGAAATCCGGCGCGTTGCATAGGAAAACAAGATCAAGGGCGTTGCGGTCAGCGGGCCGGAACCCATCAATAAAAGCCATATCTGCCAGCTATCAGTGCTGTCTTGAATGGGCCAATTTTGTATCACCAGATAGGGCACCGTCAGCGGCAAGAGCAGCATCACCTCAAGCGTAACGCTGATCACAGGCGATAAATCCAGGCGCTTTTTCAAAACCGAATAAGTTCCAAAGCTCAGCGACAGAACCAAGGCCAACCAAGGCGCGACCCCCAAGCCATAGGTCAAAACCAACACGGCAAATACCGCAAGCGCCACTGCAACCCATTGCAAGGCAGAGAGCTTTTCCTTGAAAACAATCAAGCCAAAAACTACGGCAACTAAGGGAAAAATAAAATAGCCCAAGCTTGCCTCGCTGACGCGATTGATCTGTACCGAATAGATGAAAAAATACCAATTCACGGCAATGGCGCAGGCCGCGGCGAATAAAGTGATCACATGTCCTCGATTGCCGAGCGCATGAATTAATGCAGAAAACTGGCCCTGCAGCCCCAAAACCAAAGCAAAAAACAAAAAAGACCATAGGGTGCGCTGCGCCAGCAATTCAAGCGGCGGCACCATCGTCAGCAAGTCGTAATACAAGGGCGAGAGCCCCCAAATCACGCAGGCCGCCAGAATGGCAAGAATGCCCTGGGCCGTTCTGTTCATACCACGCAGCCTCGCCGTTTTTTTGTGATCATGCGCGGGCCAGTCCAAGCTTGCGCCTTTGCACAGCCCTGTCTGGGTCAACCCTCATGAAAAAACCTGCCAAACAAAGATTTGGCAGGTTTCTCTCTTGTTTATACGCGGAGCCTTACATGCGGCTCGCAACATTTTCCCAATTCACAAGATTATCTAGGAAGTTTGACAGATAGGCCGGGCGTTTATTGCGGAAATCGATGTAGTAGGAATGTTCCCACACATCGCAGCCCAATAAAGCCGTTTGGCCAAAGCATAGCGGATTCACGCCATTTTCAGTCTTGGTCACTTTCAATCCGCCATCGACATCTTTGACAAGCCAGCACCAACCGGCTCCGAATTGCCCAGCGCCCGCGGCTGCAAATTCCGATTTAAACGCATCAACGCTTCCAAAGCTATCATTGATTGCCGCGGCCAGCTCTGGGGGCATGGCAGTGCCGCCTGGCCCCATCATTTCCCAAAACTGATTGTGGTTCCAATGCTGGCTGGCATTGTTGAAAATACCGTTTTGTGCCACTGCACCGGCTTGATAGGTGCCCCGAATAATATCTTCGAGCGATTGGTTTTCCCACTCGGTGCCGGCAATCAGTTTATTGCCATTATCAACATAGGCTTTGTGATGCAGATCGTGATGATATTCCAACGTTTCCTTGGACATACCTTTATCGGCAAGCGCATCATGAGCATAGGGAAGATCAGGAAGTTCAAAAGCCATAGAAGGCCCCCTTTCAAATTTACAAATTCACTAGGCACAAATGGTAGGGTTCACCCCTCGAGGTCAAGCCCTAACCCAATAAAAAGCGATAATTTGCGATCCGTTCAAGCCTCTAAAGAAAAATGCGTCCGCAGCGGGAGGGATTACCAATCGCCAACCTCTGCGCCAATAGCAGCCGCAACGCATAATTGTTTAAACATAAAACGCGCCACCGAACGAAAGCAAATCACGCGGATTTCAGCTTCAGCTGGCAGCCACATCGCAGCTGCAATTTGGCCAAACCGAGTGCGCCTTATTTCGGCAACTGGAAAGCAGGTGACGCGCATATCTACCGGCGCCAGTTTCGCCACCACGCTGCGCGCAGCACCGCCCGAAATCGCAAAGACCGCCCGCGCATCTGACACGTCAACCACCATGGCGTGGCAGCTTGTCAACGCCGTTTCAAGCAGAGGCAAAATCTCAGACACCTCCTCTTCGGGGCCGATCAAAAGCGCCTCATCGGGTGACATCCATGCAAGAGACAGCGCACCGGCCTGCTCAATCTGCCGCGTCCCCGGCGGCGATAGGCGCGTGGCTTTTTTGAGCCCAGTTTGAAATTTTTTATCCGAAAAATCACCGCGCAAAGTCAGCATACCCAAGCCGGACACCTGCGAAATTCGGGCAATGCCTTCAAAATCGGCGGGTTTGTCCTGTGTCTGCAGCTTAGACATTTTGTCTATCTCCATTCTTGTCGTAAAACACCGGATCAACCAGTTTTACCTTCACCTCATTGCCCGAAAGATCGGGGAAATTCAAAATCTCTCCCATTCGTTCAGGCCCCTGCGAGACCAACCCCATGGCAATGCCCCGATTCAGCGTTGGCGAGAAATAAGTAGAGGTAACGCGGCCAATTGTATTGCGCTGGCCATTTGCGTTTTCGCCCTCACCCACAGCATAGGCCCCATCTGGCAGAACACTGCCATCAAGCGTTTCCAATCCGACAAGTTTCCAACGGTCTGGATCTACCATATGGCTGCGCTCTTGCGCGCGCTTGCCAAGAAAATCGCTTTTCTTTTTTGAAATCGCCCAATCCAATCCCAAATCCTGCGGAATAACCGTACCATCCGTTTCGTCACCGATCATAATAAACCCTTTTTCGGCCCGCATTACGTGCAGCGCCTCGGTGCCATAGGGCATGATCCCAAATTCTTCTCCGGCCGCGCAGAGCGCCTGCCAAAACGCCAGTCCCTGCCCCGCAGGCACCGCTATTTCGTAAGAAAGCTCGCCGGAAAAGGAAATTCGAAAGACACGCACGTCAAAAGCGCCTAGCCGCCCCTCGGCATATTCCATAAAGCCCAGCGCCTCTTTGCTGACATCTAAACCGCCCAGCTTTTCCAAGACGTCGCGCGCTTTTGGTCCAACCACGCCCACTTGCGCATATTGTTCGGTAAGATTGGCCACATAGACCTTCCAATCCCACCATTCGGTTTGCAGCCATTCTTCCATATGCGCATGAATATGCTCAGCGCCGCCAGAAGTCGTGTGGCAAAGAAACGATTGTTCACCAAGGCGCACCACGACTCCATCATCCATCAAAAAGCCGTTTTCCGAACACATCAACCCATAGCGGCATTTTCCGATTTTCAACGTGCTCATCATATTGGTGTAGAGCATATCCAAAAACTTTGCGGCATCTGGCCCCTGCACCAAAAGCTTGCCCAAAGTAGAGGCATCCAACAGCCCCACCGAATTTCTTGTTTGGCGAATTTCACGCGCAACCGCGTCTTGATGGGTTTCATCGGCCCGAGGATAGCAATAGGGGCGGCGCCATTGCCCCACCGGCTCCATGTAAGCCCCCTGTTCGATATGCCAGTCATGCATCGGGGTTTGCCGCACCGGTTGAAAAATCTCATCGCGCGCCGCACCCGCAATCGCGCCCATGGAAATCGGCGTGTAAGGTGGTCGAAAGGTGGTTGTGCCCACCGCCGGAATATCAGCGTTTAAAGCCCCAGCTAGCACCGCCAAACCATTGATATTCGACAATTTCCCCTGATCCGTTGCCATGCCCAATGTGGTGTAGCGTTTGGCATGTTCGACGCTTTCAAACCCCTCTTGCGCTGCCAATTGCACATCGCTGACCTTGACGTCATTTTGAAAATCCAACCACGCTTTTGAACGTAGTTTTACACCCGCACCCTGCGGCATCATCCAGACCGCTTCCATCGCGGCTTCCGCCGTTTGATCGACCTCAGGCAGGGATTGTGAAGCCGCTGTTATACCCGCGGCCTCTGCGCCTTGCTGCAGCGCATCCTGCATCACTGCGCCCAAAGAAAAATACCCATTGGCCGCGCCAGCCGCCGAAACAAATCCCTCGCCCTTTTGGTTAAGCGGCGCTTTTTCAGGATCTGGCCGGAACATCGCCATAGCCTCATCCCAGATCAGTTTACCCCCGCAATGCGACCATAAATGCACCACCGGAGACCAGCCCCCCGACATCGCCAAACAATCACACGCGATTTCTTCCAAAACCGTGCCCTGCCCCGCTTGATCGCAAATCGCCACGCCCGTCACCACGCCGCGCCCCTTTACAAAGGCCACGGCTTTGCCCGTTTCCACGCGAATGCCCAACTTTTGCGCCGCCTCGGCCAAGGCGCCACCGCCTGCGCTGCGCGCATCCAAAATAACCGGCACATCCAGCCCTGCAGCTTTCAAGGCGATGGCCGTGCGATACGCATCATCATTATTGGTAAGAACGACCGTGCGATCCCCCATCGACACACCAAAATTCTCAACGTAATCGCGCAAAGCCGAGGCCAAAATCACCCCAGGAAGATCATTTCCCGCAAAAGAAAGCGGCCGCTCGATCGCGCCCGTCGCGGTCAGGATCTTTCCAGCTCTGATCCGCCATAAACGATGCCGCGGACCCGGCTGCGAGGGTGCATGATCCCGCAGGCGCTCATATCCCAGAAGGTAGCCGTGATCATAGACACCTGCGCCCATTAATCGGGTGCGCATTGTTACATTTGGCTGGGCCGTCAGCTCTGTAACTAGATTCTCGATGAAATACTCGGGATCTTTGCCGTTAATCTGATCGAGCTCGACCATGCAGCGCCCGCCCCAATGCGCGCTTTGCTCCATGACCAAGATCTGTGCGCCCGAGCTTGCCGCGGCTTTCGCGGCCATCAATCCGGCAATACCGCCCCCAATAATAACCAAATCATAAAAGGCGTAAAAATGCTCGTAAGTATCGCTATCACGCATTTTGGGCGCTTTGCCCAAACCGGCCGAGCGGCGGATAAAAGGCTCATAGACATGTTTCCAAAGCGGGCGGGGATGGATGAACATTTTATAATAGAACCCGGCCGGCAGGAAGCGCGCCAATTTGCTATTGATCGCGCCGATGTCAAATTCCAAACTGGGCCAATGGTTTTGCGATTCAGCCACAAGACCGTCGAATAATTCGGTCGTCGTTGCGCGCTGGTTGGGCTCAAACCGGGTGCCCTCGCCCATATTGATCAAAGCATTGGGTTCTTCGGCGCCGCTGCTGACAACGCCGCGTGGGCGGTGATATTTAAAAGAGCGACCCACAAGCATTTGATTATTAGCAAGCAAGGCCGAGGCCAAGGTATCGCCTTGATATCCCTTCATTTTGCGGCCGTTAAACGTAAAATTCAAAGGGACGTCTTTATTCAAAAGACGACCGCCTGTTTGCAAACGCGTACTCATTGCATGCTGCCTTTTAAAACGAAGGATTGGAGCGCTGGCTTGCAGCGTTTAAAATTGCGGTAAAAGAGCATCACGAAAACTCCCGCCACGACCAGCCAGGGCGCTTTGCAGAGATGGCCTTTTTGATATCCTCAGGGGGGGTCAAACTTTGCGCCGAATAGGTACCAAACACTTCCAAACTCGTAGTGCAGCGCGCGGCATGAAACCATTTTCCACAGCCAAAGCTGTGCCGCCAACGTTCAAAATGTAGGCCTTTGGGGTTTTCGCGCTGGAACAAATAGGCTTCAAATTCATCGTCGCTTGACCCGACGCCAAAGCGCTTCAGATGCGCCTCGCCGCCCGGGCTTAGCTCGGTTTCTTCGGCCTCAACGCCGCAATAGGGGCATTTCATCACTAACATATTTCGCCATCCTTTCGGAAAACAATTTTGCGCAAACAGCTCCATTGCGCCGTAAAATTGCAGATTTCACGCGCGACCACAGCGCCGCCATCCGCTTGGTCCAAGCTGGCAATCTGTACAAAGCTTTGAACATAAGCAGCATCGGAATATTCAGCCTGCGCCATCAATGGGCCACCCCGGCCGCCACGCTTTCATCGATAAATTTGCCCTCTTTGAAGCGCCACATCGAAAACTCATCGGTCAGCGAAGAGGCGCCTTTTGCGATCAACTCAGCCATGCCAAAGCCAGAGCCGGGAATGGCCTTAAAGCCGCCGGTTCCCCAACCACAATTGATAAAGCAATTGTCCAAAGGCGTTTTTGACAGGATCGGTGAGCGATCCCCCGTCATATCCACGATACCGCCCCACCAGCGCAGCATTTTAAGCCGTGAAATCATGGGGAAGGTTTCGACCAAGGCCCGAACAGTTTCTTCGGCGTGATGAAAGCTCCCGCGTTGGGTGTAATTGTTAAATCCATCCGCGCCGCCTCCAATCACCATCTCACCCTTATCCGATTGGCTCATATATCCATGCACGGTATTGGCCATGACCACCACATCCATACAGGGCTTGATCGGCTCGGACACCAAAGCCTGTAAAGCCACTGATTCTACCGGCAGGCGAAACCCGGCCATCTGCGCCAAAACGCCCGAATGCCCTGCCACTACGATGCCCAGCTTATCGCAGGCAATCGCGCCCTTGCTGGTTTCCACCCCCGTCACCTGCCCTGCCGCTTGGGTTACCCCGGTGACTTCGCATTGTTGAATGATATCCATACCCATATCCGAGCAGGCGCGCGCGTAGCCCCAGGCCACCGCATCGTGACGTGCGGTGCCCGCCCGCGATTGCCACAAAGCGCCCAGCACAGGATAGCGCGGCCCGTCGATATTGATGATCGGGCATAATTCTTTCACGCGCTCAGGTCCGACAAATTCGGTTTTCACCCCTTGCAGCGCATTTGCATGGGCGGTTCTTTGATAGCCACGCACTTCATGATGGGTTTGCGCCAACATCATCACGCCGCGCGGGCTGAACATGATGTTATAATTCAAATCTTGGCTCAGCGTCTCATAGAGGCTGCGCGCCTTTTCATATATCGCAGCAGAGGGATCCTGAAGGTAATTTGACCGGATGATGGTGGTGTTGCGGCCCGTATTACCGCCCCCCAACCAGCCTTTTTCGATAATCGCAACGTTTTTAATCCCAAAATTCTTGCACAAGTAATACGCCGTTGCCAATCCATGACCGCCCGCGCCAACGATCACAACATCATATTTGGCCTTGGGCGTTGGGCTGCGCCAAGCCCGCTCCCAACCGCTATGGTAACGCATCGCTTCGCGCGCAATTGAAAATGCAGAATAACGCTTCATGAGTGGACTTTCACAATAGCTTAGACAATGTCGCCTTATGACAAGATGCTAAAAATTACCACACCCTCAGAGCGTCACAACATTTATCGCTTGCGACATCTGGTGCAAATCGACGCATTGCCCCTTTTGTCGGGGCTTAAGGAAGGCTAGACAAGGGAAAGGTGGGAGACGGCGCTATGATGTTTTGGATTATCAGCACAGGGTTATCAGCAGTGGTCGCTGCGTTTTTCCTAGCCGTGATGCGGGCGCAATCTGCGCAACCCGAAACCACCACGCCGGCATTGCTGATCTATAAACAGCAGTTGCATGAGGTTGAAAAAGACGTCGCCAAAGGGCTCTTGGCCGCAGAGGAGGCAGAGCGGCTGAAAATCGAAATCTCGCGGCGCATTCTAGCACTTGATGCCACCAGCCCCGGGCAAACCCGTCGGGACACACCCGCCTCACTTGCGCTGACAGCTGGGCTAATCACGGTGACTCTTTTGGGCGGAACGTTTCTAATGTACCGCGAATATGGCGCGCCGGGTTATGAAAACCTTTCTCAAAAACAACGCATTGCCAATGCTCAACGGTCATTGGAAACACGCCCCAGCTTGGAAGAATTTGCCGCTGCAATTCCCGTCCAACCCGAAGTTGTTGCGCCCAGCGCCGATTACACAGATTTGGTTGAAAAACTTCGCAAAACGGTTGCCGAACGCCCGGATGATCTTGAAGGCCATGTGCTATTGGCCAATGTTGAAGCCGGTTTGCAAAATTTTGCAGCCGCCGCTCAGGCGCAAGAGGCGGTTTTAAAGCTTAAGGGTGAAGCCGCTGAGATTTCAGATTTCTTTGACCATGCCGAATTGCTGATCCTCTCGGTGCAAGGCTATGTCGCGCCCGAGGCCGAGGCTATTTTGCGCGATATTCTAAAGCAAGAACCCACACATGAAGGCGCTACCTATTATATCGGCCTGATGATGGCGCAGAATGACCGCCCCGACCAAGCTTTCCGGCTTTGGCGCGCGCTGTTAGAAAAAGGCCCAGCTGACGCGCCGTGGATCACACCGATTCGGGACCAAATCGAAGAAGTGGCGGTTTATGCGGGGGTCAATGATTATGTTCTGCCCCATGCAGACCAAGTCGCCGCCAGCGCGCAACTGGCTGGCCCGACGCAAAGCGATATTGATGCCGCAAGTGATTTGAGCGCCGATGAGCGGATGATAATGATCGAAGGCATGGTCGCGCAATTGGCCGAGCGCCTCGGCGCAGAAGGTGGCTCATCCGCAGAATGGGCCCGTCTGATTGGTGCCCTGAGCGTTTTGGGCCGCGTCGATGAAGCGCAAGAGATTTGGCGTGAGGCGCAACTTGTCTTTGCAGGGTCAGCCACAGATCTTGAGACCTTGCAACGAACAGCAGAACAGGTTGGGCTGATCCAATGATTATGGATAGGATTGAAGAATATGCGCAAGCGCTACCGGAAACCGGCGCGCTTATTGGCTTGGATCTGGGCACCAAGACCATCGGCGTGGCGATTTCGGATGGGCTACGCTCGGTGGCAACCCCGATTGAAACCATCAAACGCGCGAAATTCAACCTTGACCGCGAACAGCTTGAAGCGCATATTCAGGCGCGCGATGTCAAAGGGTTAATTTTGGGTCTGCCGCGCAATATGGATGGCAGCGAAGGCCCGCGCTGCCAGTCTACGCGCGCTTTTGCGCGCAATTTGAGCAGCCATATTGCTATCCCAATCGGCTTTTGGGATGAACGTTTATCAACCGTCGCAGCCGAAAAAGCTTTGTTAGAGGCCGATACGTCCCGTCGCCGACGCGCGGAAGTGATCGACCATGTGGCTGCCTCCTATATTTTACAAGGCGTTTTAGACAGGCTGCGCCATATTCACGCGCAAAATGCAGCGGTAACAAGATGACAGGAAAAGATCTCTGGAGGCGTAATGAGCCAGATTCGCCCTGCGTGAATATCTGTTTGATCCACCCTAAAGAACGGCTCTGTACGGGGTGCCTGCGCAGCATCGAAGAGATTTCCATTTGGTCGCAACTAAGCCCCGAAGCCCGCAGAACACTCATGCAAGAGCTGCCCGCCCGGCAGGCCGCTTTTAAAAAGCGCCAGGGCGGGCGCGCGGCCCGGCTCAAAAAAAAGTAATCCGACCTCGGCACAATGCGTTAGCGTTCCTCGGGGTTAAAAGCGCGCAGCTTTTCGACCACTTGTTCAATTTCAGACCGCGCAAATTTTGAAACGCGCCGCGTTTGCGAGGCAGGGTGCACCGACAAACCGAGCTCAGGATTTGCCCGCCAAGAATTTTTGGGGCGGATCGGCCGGGCGCTCAAGCCTCCTCCGCAGGTTGCGCAGACATTGAAAAGCACGTTTTCAACGCAGTCAGCGCAATAGGTACATTCATATGAACAAATGCGGGCCTCTAAACTATCGGGTGGCAAATCTTTATCGCACAGCTCGCAATTCGGGCGCAATTCCAACATCTCACCTCTCCTTATTTCGGGATAAACCAGCCAGCAGCCCCAAACGCTTATAGGTTTGGCCACTCCACCATATCATTCAATTCTGGCCGAAAATAGGCAATCATACGGCCTTCGCTGGGGGCACGAGCATCCGCTTGCCATGGGGCAATCCCATGCAAAGCTAGCCTATGGATCGCATAGGCTTCGCCGGGCTCGGCATGAACAGCCACGCGGCGGCAGTTTGCAAAAGCGTCTCGGCGTGCGGCATGATACACCTCACTCAGATCAATATCGGACCATTGCGCTACAGGATAGGGGCTAAGTGCGGCCTGAAACGCTTTTTGCATAATAAGATGTGACCCCTCCCAGACAACCATCGGGCTGGCTTTGATATCGCAGGCATTCAAGGGCAAACCAAGCACATAGGCATGAGGCTCGCGCAACATACGGCGGCGCGCTGCGCCGACGGGCAAAAGCCCGTCCACATGCGCCGCATCCCGTGTCAGCCGATAGGCAAACCCAGCCTTGGTTTCGCCCTTCCTTGGTTTTGGATATCCCGGATAAAGAATAGAGACCTGCGCGGGGTGCAGAGGCTTTGTAGCCACGCTCCGAATTAGCTCTGAGACAGGTCCAGCCAGCTCAATACCCTCAAATCGCCCGTCATCATCCGAAGGCAAAATGTCTACGCCAACAAACCAAGTGCCTTCGCATTGCAACCATTTTTCTTTCAAGGCGGGGGTTTGCGCTGCGCCACTGGCGAATTTTCGCGCCGCGTTCGCCCATTTTTTGATTTCATCATTGGCCTTAAACCGACGCCAACCTTTTGCTCCAAACATGCCTATCCCAGTGGTTTGTTGTATTCGCATCTTGACGCGTCAAAGAATAAAAAGACAATAAGGCCTCACGCCATACGCCTTGGCTTTGAAATTAGGCCTGATCGCTTGCCCGCCAAGGATAGGATCCTTTTTTTTCAAAACGGCATCTGCGCCCGCAAGCGCAAAAAACGCGATAACCGCTCAATAAGCGAGCGCTAAATCCGACTGAATAAACCAGATCTGCCCTTCGCGCAGGGGCCCTCATCTTGCCAGGCATAAGTTCAGAAAGATCAAACCGGCTGAAACGGGCTGAGGTTTCATTAGAGAAAATATCTCACTCATTCCTCATGCCTCCGCACGCTGTTGCGCCTAGACCCCCGATCACCAAACTATTGAGCGCCTCGGGGTATTTTTCTTAAAGGCAAGAAAAGACCTTGTTGGAGATCCGAAAATCTTAATATCCGATCGCTTTTCGCAGCATGTTCAATGCAACGGCGCAAATGAATATTGCAAAAATACGGCGCAATTTTGTGGCGTCTAACCTATGCGCCAAACGCACGCCCAAAGGCGTGGTGATCAACGTCATGGCAATGATCAATCCAAAAGCCACGAGATTTACCGCCCCCAGCGAATAGGGGGGGCGTGAGGCCGCCTCAATATCCACAAAGAAGAAAGACACCACCGATGGCGCCGCAATCAACAAACCAAAGCCGGATGAGGTGGCAACGGCTTGATGAATGGTTTTTCCATGAAGCGTCATCAGCGGCACGCCCAGACTGCCACCACCAATGCCCATCAAAACTGATATGAATCCAATCATCGGCGATAAGAGCGCCCGGGCCCATCCAGATGGCATTTTCGTGCCAAGGGTCCAATCCGAGCGGCCAAAAACCATATAAAGTCCAATAAACAAACCAAAACCACTAAAAATCCACTGCAAGGTGATCGATCGCAATTGCGTTGCGAACAGCACCCCAAACACCCCACCCTGCGCGATCCCCGGGGCCCAAAGTTTCAGCAGCTCCCAATCAACACCAGCCTGGCGATGGTGGCTGATCAAAGAGCGCAACGAGGTAACGACGATCGTCGCCAAAGAAGTGGCCAAGCACACCTGCATCGTATCATCGCCCGCGTAACCAAGGCCGGTGAAACTGTAAAAAAACGCCGGTACCAGAACCATGCCGCCGCCCACGCCAAATAATCCAGCCAGCAGGCCCGCAAAGGCACCCACCACCGAAAGCAAGATAAACATTTCCAGCATAGTCACATATTTTCGTTTAATACCCGAGGCTTGCAACTCTTACCTTCAAAACCCCTACCGTGACAGCGAAAAATTCAGCCCGCGGGGCATTTGATGCATGTCGAAACAAAATAAATGCTTTGCCTTGCAGTCTTTACTTTGCGCGTTATCTTCCTGAGAGTTGACACCATAAGCGACAAGCCGGAGCACACATGACCCTACAAGAAATGCTCGCATCAGCGCCAGGTGCATCACCGGCCTTAGGTGCGCCAAATCGCCCTTGGATGCATTTTGACGAATTGAGAAAGCTGTCCCAAACCATTGGAGCCCAGCTTGCCGGTTTTGGGCTTGGACGCGGAGATCGCGTTGCGATCGTGCTGCCAAACGGCCCCGAAATGGCGTCGGCATTTGTGACCATCGCGCAATGGTGCGTGACCGCGCCGCTGAACCCAGCCTATAAGCGCGATGAATACGCTTTTTATATGGAAGATCTGAAGGCAAAAGCCTTGGTCGTGATGGCCGATGACGACGGGCCGGCCGTTGAAGCCGCTGACAAGCTTGGGATTAAAATCCTTCGTGTGCACAGTTCTGATGCCAGCCCAGCCGGCGTTTTCTCGTTACACGCCTCTGCGCTGTCTAGCGCAACCGCTGCGCTGGAAGCTGTGCCGGCCGAAGCAGATGACATCGCTTTGATCCTGCACACATCGGGCACCACCTCGCGGCCGAAAATTGTGCCTTTGCTGCACCGAAACCTGACCGCCAGCGGACACCATATTGCCAGCTCGCTCGCATTAAGCGGCGCAGATCGCTGTTTGAACGTTATGCCGCTATTTCATATCCATGGCCTGGTTGCCGCTGTCACTGCATCGCTTTGCGCGGGCGCCAGCGTCAGCTGTACAGCCGGATTTGACGCGCTGAAATTCTTTGGGTCGATGAAAGAGGTTCAACCAACATGGTACACGGCGGTTCCCACGATGCACCAAGCGATCCTGTCACGCGCGGCGCGCAACGCAGATGTGATTGCTGAAGTCGGCCTCAGGTTTCTGCGCTCGTCCTCTGCCTCCTTGCCGCCGCAAGTTTTTGACGAATTGGTCAAAACCTTCAACGCGCCGGTTATCGAAGGCTATGGTATGACCGAGGCAGCCCATCAAATGTGTTCAAACCCGCTGCCACCGCGCGCGCAGAAACCGGGATGCGTGGGTATCGCAGCGGGCCCGATGGTGCGCATTGCCTCGGAAAGCGAAGATCATTTGATTGAAGATCTGGGAGAAATCGTAATTTCCGGCCCCAACGTCACCCCCGGATATGAAAGCAACCCCTACGCAAACGCCAAAAGTTTTTTTAAAGCTGAAGGCCATCGCTGGTTTCGCACCGGCGATCAAGGTCATTTAGACGCAGAGGGATATTTATGGCTGACCGGCCGGTTAAAAGAAATCATCAATCGCGGTGGAGAAAAAATTTCGCCCCGCGAAGTGGATGAGGTTTTAATGGTCCATCCTGCCG
>OZSS01000315.1_pt1 | contig 22660 bp, 14 predicted proteins | sample 1779911 | NCBI WGS metagenome assembly OZSS01 (sample SAMEA2603589, study PRJEB24840) | metagenome | biome: Water; feature: Photic zone; material: Seawater sample | place: Mediterranean Sea | collected 2013-11-12 | depth 10 m
GGATTCAACCTGATCTCCATTAACATATTCGATGGTGGCTTGCTTCTGCCCACGATGACCGCGAAGAACATCGGCGAAGATAGAGACATCTGACCCGCGGGTAAACTCATGACTGGGTGGACCTTCTTCTCCGTTGAGTGAGCCGGTTAAATTGGTAGATAGGGTAAGCCCTGCTTCTTCAGAAAGAGAATCAAAAGCCTTTTGCACCGGACTTTTCCCTGAGCCCCATACCGCCAACCCGGCACCCACTCCGATACCGAGTAGAACCGATACCCAATATAAGGATCCTGGTCGGGTTCCTTTGGCCCATGCGATCGAATGAATTTCTTTTGCCGTGGTCTCCAAGACCCTTTTTTCCATGTAAGAGAGTTTCTCCGTTTTGGATTTTTGGTTTATTTCAACCGCACAGTTGAGTAGATCACGCAACTGTAGATTCCCTTTCTCAACTTCTTCAGCTATTTCTGAAGGATTTGGTTTCCGCAGGCAGGCCCGAACGACTAAAATTACAAAGAACAAAAGGGAAACTGAACTGGCCAAAATCAACCACCGCAGGGAATCTTCTTCAAGGATCGGAGAATACAAATCATAAAGATCAACAAGCCAAATGGTCACCGGCCAACTAAGCAGACCTAAAACCAAGGCGAGTGCACATCGAGAAATAACGAAGACCCATGATTCCTTGTTTAAAATTCGGATAAATTCAGGCATGTGAAACTCCTTCCTTATTTTTTGATGAGGGGTGCGGTCGTGACCAAATCATCTCAATAGTCAACAAGCTAGTCACTAGGATTGCAAACCACAACCATAGGGAATTGCGTTCTTCATTGAGAGAAGAACTGACTTTTTCTCGAGCATCATTTGAGGGATTTTTCAGACCTCCGTTCATCATTTTAATTTCATCTTCAACTAGAGTGTCTGGTGTTGACTCAGCGGTAGGGAAAACGACCTCCAGCCATTTGCCCGCATGACGGAAAACACCCGGTTTCTCTGCGAGAAATTGATTCTCACCTACTCCCAACTGCTCTCCCGGTTCTAATATTGGCCACGCCTTGTCTTCGGTCTTGTTTTTATTCGTCAATTCCATAAGCAGTGGAAGAAAGGAAGTACGTAACGGTAAATCAGACCAGGAAGTGTTCATCCGAAAAGGAAAAAAGACGAGTTTTCCCCCTGAAGAAAATGATTTAACCAAGGCAAGAGGCCGACCTTCCCGGTCTTTCATGGGGATCACAGTGGCTTGATCAACCTGTTTTAAAATTCCGAATTTCCTGAAAGAAGTCAGGTAAAGATCTCTTCCTGCCTTGCCGGAAAAAACATCGGCTAATTTCGAGTTTTCCTCCAAGGCACCAATCCTAAAAGGGTCACGTACTCTGGACGCTCCTCCCTCCACCCGTACAAATGAGAAATTGAGCCATTCATAGTTACGAATAATCGAAGCAGTCTCACTAAAAATTTCAGCGGGGGTCACAACGGCCACTCCACCCCCGTTAAGATAGGATGTCAAAGATTCGGCCAACCCCTCTTCCTCAAACCAGTTACCTAGTCCGAGCACCATCAGAAGCTCAAGTTTGGAATCATCGTTGGCCATTCTTAGCTCATTGGCATTGTCTTCACTCTCTTCCCACCGGTTCCATCCGCTATCACCTGCACTTTCAACCGCAGTACGCAAAAAGTTTTTTTCGTTATCGGTAGATTCATCCGTTGTCGTGTTATGCCAGAACCCGAAGTGTTTGGGAGGCGGAGCTTTCAACCAGACGGTTCGCTGATTATCCAACTGCATCGGGTCCTCATTTACTAGACGAATAAGTGCTTGAGACACTTCGGAAGATGGCACAATAAACTGGGCCTGTTTAGAGCTAAGTGCAGCAATCGTAATGTTTTGCTCCTCCTGCACCTCTCCACCAATAACCAGTTGGAGAAGATCAGTTGCCTTCTTTTCAGACCAATTCCGGACAACAGCCCAGATTCGTACTTTCCCAGGTCCGGCCGGGACTACCTTTGATTCGACTATACTCCGGTTATCAAAACGGTTCATCGTCTCGTTTCCTGCACCAACGCGAATCATTTCCACCTCCACGCCCTGTGCTTGTAGATTCAAATCCACACTTTGCCAGTCACTTCTCTGAAAATCACTGATCACCGCCAGCTTTTTCTGCGAACTATTTTCTCCAAATAGTCTGGCTACCTGTGTGGCTAAAACCTGTGCATCACCCCTTCTCCAACCATGGCTCAGCCCAGAAACTGCATCCAGCAGAGTTTCCGGCTTACCCCCCACTGACCATTCTTCCAATGAACTTTTACCGAAACTGATGAGACCTGCTTTGCCTTCAGCCTGCTGAATCATGGCGGAGGCAATTTCTTTTGCCTGTTTCATTCCATTCCAACCCCCCATACTTGGGCTGGTATCAACTGCGATTAAAAGCTCTTTCCCATTGACTCCCTGATCCGGTAATTTTGACCCGGACCAATATGGGTCAGCTAAAAGCAGCATAATCGCCAGGAAAAGAAGGATTCGTAACAACAGAAGAGCTAGGTCCGTTGGAGTCTTTCTTCCGGTACGGGGAATCTGCGAGGGCGTAATAAATCGAAGAGACGGGAAAGCATGCCTTTCCGTTATGCGACGATATGCCATGTGAGCCAAAATGGGAAGGCCGATCGCAAGCCCTGTCCAGAGTGCGGCAGGCTGCCCAAACTCAATCATGGCTACAGGTAATCATCCCACATTTCGGATGCGCACTCCCAAAAATCTTCGCAACGCATGACCTAGATCCTGATCCGTGTACAAACTTTCAAATTCCGCAGAGACACTTGAAAGATTTCGTTCCAAGGTGTCCTTAAATTCATTCATACGATTACTAAATTCATCTCGAATAACTTCCGGGGAAGTCGATACTTCCCGAGTCCCTTCCATTTCCACAAAACGCAAGGCATCCCCGGAAGGGAGTTTTTCTTCCTCACGGTCCAGAACCTGAAGACAAAGGGCTTCGTACCTCGATGAAAGAGCAAAACGAAGTCTTTCCGGAAGAATATCCTCAGCCTCCAAAAAATCAGACAAAAACACCACTGTTGAACGCCCCGGCATATTTCCCACCAGTTGATCCCACATCGCCTCATGCTTGTTCACCCCACCCGCCTGCAATTTAGCCAGGGCATTCACCACCCGGCCAAAATGAGCATGTCCACTCTTTGGCCTGATCCACTGCTGCACTTCCTGACCGTAGGCAAATAGCCCGACACGGTCTCCCTGCCGGTACGCAAGATACGCGAAACAAGCAGCCAACATCGAAGCGTAATGTAGTTTTGTACAACTTGCTGCCTCCCCCTGGTAGCCCATCGAAGCACTGGTATCCAAAACCAGAAATAAATTAAAATTAGTGTCCTCCTGAAAAGTTTTGGCGACCAACTCTTCCCTCTTCGCGTACACTTTCCAGTCGACCACTTTCAAGTCTTCACCCGGGTCATAGGGTCGGTACTGAAAAAACTCGGTCCCCCTGCCCTGTCTCAGACTTCGGTGAATCCCAGGCATTGCCCCATCCACCACTACTTTTGCGAGTAAGCTAAAATCCTCGATCCGACTCAGGTGAGCCGGGTCCAATAATTCCGTGTCTGTCGTAGCAACCACCTGGACGGCTTATGAAGCTACATTTTCCAAAATATGGTCAATGATACCGTCCGAATTCAATCCTTCCGATTCAGCAAAAAAACTGGGCAGTATCCGATGACGAAGGCCGCTTTTGGCCATCGCTTTTACATCCTCGCGGGATGCGTTCGGACGACCATCCAACATGGCTCTTGCCTTCGATGCCAGAATTAGGGCCTGCGATCCACGGGAACCCGCACCCCACTTAACCCGCTTTTGCGTCCACTCATCACAGGATTCCGATTGAGGACGGGAAGCCGAAGCAATCGCAACCGCATATGATACGACCGCTTCAGGGGCAGGCACTTGTCGGGTTAAGGACTGTAATTGCAGAATGTCTTCCCCGGTCAAAACAGCCTGGGATTCTTCGCCCTGTACTCCGGTGGTTTCCCCAACCATTTTGATTTCGTCTTCCTCGGAGAGATAATCAATCACTGGATTGAGTAAGAAACGGTCAAGTTGAGCCTCGGGCAAAGGATAGGTGCCCTCCAATTCAATTGGGTTTTGCGTAGCCAGGACAAAAAATGGAGCGTCTAAAGGGCGGGTCTCTCCAGAGACCGTAACCTGTCTCTCTTCCATGGCTTCAAGGAGCGAGGCCTGCGTCTTGGGAGGTGTCCGGTTTATTTCATCCGCCAAAACCACATTGGAGAAAATAGGACCGGCCGAGAATCGGAAGGATTTCTTACCAGTCGCTGGATCTTCATCCACCACTTCCGAACCGACCACATCCGCAGGCATCAGATCGGGTGTAAATTGAATCCTTTTAAAACCAAGACTTAAACATTTTGCCAAAGTTTTAACCAGCAAAGTTTTACCTAAACCCGGAATTCCAGTGAGCAGGCAGTGCCCGCGGGCAAGCAGTGTGATAAGTAATTGCTCGATCACCTCATCCTGTCCGATGATACCTTTGCGAATCTCGCCCATCAGGCGGTCGCGCGTTTCATTCAGTCGGCTCAGGGCGTCTTGGGCTTGTTCTTCGTCGGTCATGTCTAAATTAGTATGTTGTATGATATCTTGGAGACAAACTAATGTTTGCAACAGGTTATAGTTCTCGGGACAATGATAAAGAAAGCGTCACCGGCAATTAGTCTTGTCCAGTCACAGAGAGTAATCGGTCCCACTCTTCGACGAATCGGACTAAATGCTCCTTACCGTTTGCGATTTCTGCTTCCAGTAAATTCCTTACCAGTACCTGTTCTTGTTGATAGTCACGAGTTTCAAGCAAACCGGAAAAATGGGCCATTCTTGCCCAAAGCAAATGAGTGGTAAAGGCATCAAATTCATTGTAAGCAAGGATTTCAGGAAGCTGTTTATCCAGCCACATTTGAGCGACAGAATCCCCGCTCACATCAATCTTTCCGGGAATTCCACTGAGGCTGGCTGCCTGATGAAGGGAAGGCCGGTCGCGGAATTGTCCAAGACCCTCTGCCAGATCTATGTTATAATCTGAATTTCTTGCATCGAAATAATCGACTCCTTCCCAAGGCTTAGCCGGACGATCCGAAAAGCCAAAACCGGGCAACCCATGAACGATCGATCTTTGAATAATAATTGGCACATCAGCCTGAGATGAATTATATCCGACAAGCTGGGGCTTTCTTCTTCCCACCGATTTCAAAAAACTGGTAAGAAGGACTTTTTCGTCTGATTTTTGCTCATCCAATGCATCCGTAGGCAGCGAAACCAATTTCAAAACCGGCTCTCCGCCCCGTGGACAATCACGAAGAATTCCGCAAATTGAAACAATCCGGCAGAGAATTGTTTTCAGGTAGGGTTGGAAGTCTTCCGGATCATCGGCTTTTCGGGCATCTGCCCATAGAGCTTCAAAGGATGTGGCCGCCTCGTCATCGGGTCCCGAGGAAGGGGGAGATTTCAGGAGAATTTCCGCAGACTTCGGATCAGGGATCCACTCGATATCAAAACTAAATACGCTTTCCGCAATCTTTTTAAGCATACCAAATATTTAGGCCGCTAACCCGGACAACTTAGATACAAAATACTCTTCCGCATTCCCGGCACCTTCCGGGATGGTCAAAATCTCAGGCTGCCCCTCATCCACCAGAAGGGTGTGTTCAAAATGAGCAGACGGCATGCCGTCCACAGCCAGGGCGGTCCATCCATCCTTAGCCATCCGAATCTGCGGGCTTTTCATATTAACCATCGGTTCAATACATATGGCCATACCCTTACGAAACTGAGGTCCCGTTCCCGCTTTACCAAAATTGGGGATCTGAGGCTCTTCGTGCAAGGTGCGTCCGACCCCGTGGCCTACAAAATTCGTAATCACCGCAAAGCCGGCTTTTTCCACATATTGCTGAACGGCCTGCGATACATCGCCTACCCGTTTCTTGTGCAAAGCCATACTCAGTCCAACATAGAGGGACTCCTCCGTTACCTTGAGTAAGCGATCAATTTCGGGACTCACCTGACCAACCGGAATCGTACGGCAATTATCTCCAATAACTCCATTTTCACGAATACAGACATCCACCGAAAGCACATCCCCCTCTTTGAGCACACGATCTTTCAATCCAATTCCATGCACCACTTCATCATTGACCGAAAGACAGGTGTAAGAAGGAAAGATCCGGTTTCCCGAACGGTAACCTTTACAGGCACTTTTTACCCCAAAATCACGCATCATGCTTCCTCCCTCTTCATCAATCTCCCAGGTGTTCATGCCGGGCCTGACAAAGGAGCAAAGACGATCGAGAATCGTGGCTGCGGTGCAACCGGCTGCACGCATTTTCTCTTTATCTTTAAAATTCTTACAAATCACCCTTTGTTCTTCATCGAAAATTCAGCAGGTATCAACATCAAATCTTTCAATTCGCTTTCTCCCCTGCCTCGACCCGGCGCTTGCATGGCTTCAAAAAAAGGGTCCCCATCAGTAGTTGTAAAAAATGAATGCAAAAAAGAGGCAGAGTAATCGAAAACAATTCTTGCTGGGATTCTGAAAATATGACCGATGCAATTGGCAGTCCCATGGCCAATGATTTTTGAGATAAACAAAAAAACTGGGAAACTTGGATCTCCCTATTTTTCGACCACCTCGTGGAAAACACCCAACCCGACAAATGAAGAAGTACGACGAAGGCTAAACACAAGGGAAAAACCTCTATAAGCATACGCAAAAATATTTCTTTATCAGTGGAGTATAATCCATCACACATCGAAAGATAGACCAGAAAAGCGATACCTAACATCGGTACCTGACCGTACCACTCCTTGCCTGTAATTTCTTTTAGAGCCGGAAAAATACGAGCCAGAACCCAACCCACAAAACAGGGAGCCATCACCAGGGCAAAAATCTTCAGGAAGAGAAATCCAAATGCACCCCCGTTGGCAAAAGATCCGAACCATAAAAAGGGTACTAGCAAAATTCCTAGTAAATTGGATAAAGTCGCGTGACCCAAGGCATAATCCGCATTTCCGCCTGCGTTCCTCGAAAAAACCACACAACTTGCAATGGTAGTGGGTAAAATAGCTGAAAAAAACAGGGGGCCATACAAAGCTTGCGGAACCAAGCCCAAAGCCCAACCAATTTTCACCCAGAGAACCGGTAGAAAAATCACCCCTGCCTGCAACACCAAACTACCAACCGGCCTCTGGAAAAGAATTGATAAATTCTCAATCTTCAACCGGGAGCCCTGAAATAAAAAAATCATAATCACAAGTAGTTCAGAGATGTATTTGATATTTAGATTTCCCTCACTTGCTCCGATGGCAGGTTGCCAATAGGCAAACAACATCATGATTACCAAAACGCACACAAATCCTGGCCCACTTGTTAAAACTCGCATCATCGGGTGACATTCATAGGTTGCTTACTTAGATGTCACAAGCTTTCGCTGTCACCCAATTTTAAAATTCTGTAATCTTCATCCCCAATATATGAAAAAAATTTCTCTGCTCACCGTGGATGCAGCGGGCACCCTGCTTAAGCCCTGGCCTTCAGTCGGGGCCGTGTACGGAAAAGCCGCCCGAAAAAAAGGGATTCAAGTCGACGACACCGATCTGGATACCCAATTCGGAAAAGCGTTTAACGAGGTCCAAAAAATAGCTCATAAACATCAGGGTGAGGAAAAAGAATTCTGGAGAAAAGTCGTAAACCTCACCTTTCAGCCTTCCTACTCCGGCGATTTAATGGATGAATTATTTGAAGAGCTCTGGGAATTGTTTGCCAGGGGTGAGCCATGGAAACTTGCGGATCAGGCTGTGCAAACCCTGACTACGCTAAAGGATCAAAATTATCGACTGGCGGTCCTTTCGAATAATGATTCGAGGCTCAGGTCCGTCTTACGCGAATTACAGGTTGATCATCTATTTGAACATCTTTTCATTTCTTCCGAGTTGGGATTTGAAAAACCGCAAAGAGAAATTTTTCAGGCGGTGGAAGATACCCTCGAGGTGACACCCCAGGAAATCATGCATTTGGGTGATAGTTATTCCCGTGATTATCTTGGAGCTCAGGAATCCGGATGGAATCCCGTTCTTTATGGCTCGGACACCCAGGCAAAAGTCCATATTCAAAAATTCCCTGAACTTTTAAACCTCCTTTCATGATCAAGCTGAGCCGTTATACTTCCCCTGCCCAGCTTGCAAATCTTGGTTGTGAAAATTTGGCCATCCAAACAGTTGATTCTTGCCCGCAAAAACTGGTTGCCTATCTCGATTTTGATGAAATCTTTCCGATTCATTCCATTTCCGAGGATTCCATCTGGTCCAAACTTCAACCAATGCCCGCTGATGGGGTGTTATCGTTTTCCGGATGGGTCGGTTTTTTTGGTTACGAACTCCTTGCTTTTCAGTTCGGCATTCCTACCAAGGCTAAGCGGGATTTACCGGTACCTGCTGGCTGGTTTGGTCGTCCAGCGACCATAGTACATTTCAATCAAGAACAGACGGTTATCGAATCAAAGGATCCGAACAGGGAGCAGGAAATTGAAAAAAGACTCCAGGATCCACTTTCACTCGATTCCCCAACTCTCATCCATCAGAAACACAGCTGCAATCTAAGTTTCGAGCAATACAAAGATATTTTTCATCAGGCAAGGGAGGCAATCCTTGATGGCGAAACTTATCAGATCAAAATTTCACAGCGCTTTGAGGCAGCAACGCAAATCGATCCTCTTTCAGCCTTCACTAAATTACAAAAAAGTAATCCCGCCCCGGAAGCCTTTTTGTTAAAAACCAAAGAGTTTTCGATCGTCAGTTGTTCTCCGGAAGTGGTGATTCATAAGGAAGCGGACCGCATGATCACCCGACCAATCGGTGGTACCTATCGCCGGGATGATCAGGGCACCGAACACTCGCTGATCGAACGGTTTCTCAAGGACCCCAAGGAGGTCGCAGAGCACAATATGCTGGTCGATCTTGAACGCAATGATCTCTCCGCCCTCTGCCTCCCAGGTTCCGTACAAATTCAAAATTTTCGCGAAGTGGAAAGTTATGCCCACCTTCACCACCTCGTTTCCACCATCTCAGGAACGCTGAAAGAAAATATTTCATTGAAAGAAATTATTCGGGCCATGCTTCCGGGTGGAAGCATAACGGGTTGCCCCAAAGCTCGAACGATGGAATGGATCGATCAGCTTGAACCCTGTTTCCGCGGACCCTATACGGGGAGTTTTGGAACTTTGCATGACAACGGTGACCTCCATTTAAATCTGATTATTCGGGCCATGCTAATCCTGAATGGGCGGTGCTACACCCAGGCGGGAGGTGGCATCGTGGTAAATTCAACGCCGGAATATGAGTATCAGGAAAACCATACCAAGGCACAGGCCCTCCTCGACCTGCTCAAATGATCACACTGATTGATCACCGCGACTCCTTTACCCGCAACCTCGAGCATATGCTCGCCCGGTTTGATAAAGTTAGGATTATCGACCGGAAATCATTTTCCGACTCTGATCTGGAGGAAAGCCAGATGCTGGTTTTTTCCCCAGGTCCCGGAACCCCTCAAGATTATCCGGAATCCTTAGCCATTCTTGAAAATGTAAAAGGAAAAATCCCTATTCTGGGTGTATGTTTGGGATTCCAAATGATTCTGCTAAAGGAAGGAGCTGCGATTATTCGACAGGGTCAAGTATTGCATGGAGTAGAAACTGAAATTCTTACCGATCTTTCAAGTGTTACTTACCGAGAGATCACAGGTCCCATTCATGTGGGGCGGTATCACTCTCTACAGGTCGATCCGGATAGCCTGGGAAACCTTCCCCACTCCATTAAAATCACTTCCACTGATCCAATTCGGGAAACCCCGCTTTCCTTCGAGGATGTAGGAAGGAAACTCTTTGGCTTGCAGTATCACCCTGAATCCTTTCTATCGAACCAAGGCACTCAGATTTTATCGAACATTCTTCATGAAAGCATGGAACAAAGATGACGCACCTAGCGAACATCCTGAACCGTGGGGTTTACGCGGAGTTTTCTCTACCCTGAAGGTTCTGGATAATCGTGTAATTCCTTTTTGCGAATCTTACCTCAATAGACTTATTGAATCCGCGAAAAGACAAACCATGCCATGGATTCCTGATATTTCTCTTTTAGAACAAAAGCTCGCCCAATTTTCCTCCGAAACAAGTCCGGATCACGGATTAATCAGAATTTGTTTGTTTGAAGATTTACTAGGATTCTCATCTCGCCCGGCCGTGAGTGACGGTAATCCGGTAGAAGGATGGCTTCTCCATTATCGAAGGAAAGACCCCATCATAAAATCAACGGAGGACAAGGATCTCTACGGATCACTTGGGGAGTTGGAAATTGAAAAAGAGGACTGGGTGATCATTGACCCCAAGGATAATGACCTCCGAGAAACGGCCACCTCCAATCTTATCTTTGCCCAAGGAAATGAATTAATTATTCCCGAAAAGTGGGTTCTCAACGGGATTGTTCTGCAAAAACTTTTGCCTTTTTTTGGAAGAACGTTTTTCGGTTACCCGGGCCATCCCCCAAGATCAGGATATCTCTTCCTTCGATGAAATTATTCTTTGTGGAACAGGGCGCGGGGTGGCTCCCCTCACTACTCTGTCCGAGCTTGGATGGTCATCGCAAGGTGATGAAATTTTCTCCGAAATCCGCACCCATTACGAAGAACTCCTTCGATCCGCTTAGTGCCTGAATATATTTTTAACGGCCAACGCCTTTCCCTGCATTACCCGGCAGTCATGGGCATCCTCAATCTTACCCCAGATTCCTTCAGCGATGGAGGAGATTTCATGGACCCATCGGCAGCGGTTGAAAAAGCTATGGAGATGGCGGAACAGGGGGCCCAGATTATTGATTTGGGGGGCGAAAGTACCCGACCGGGGAGTGATTTCATTTCCGAAGAGGAGGAAATCAGGAGAGTGCTGCCGGTTCTCGAAAAACTACCCTCCGATCAATTCATTATCTCCATCGATACCACCAAAACCAAAGTTGCCCAACTTGCCCTCGAAGCCGGGGCTCATCTGATCAATGATGTCTCAGGAGGCAGTACTGAACTATTAAAGGCCGCCCACGCATATAATGCTGGATTTATCCTCATGCATTCACAGGGAAAGCCTAAATCGATGCAGCATCAACCATCCTACATGAATACCGTTACTGAAATCAGAGAATTTTTCGATCAAAAAAAAGAACAAATTAAAGAGCTCGGCCTTCCCCGCTTATGGGTGGATCCGGGAATTGGATTTGGCAAAACCCTGACCCATAATCTCGAAATCATGAGAAGTATTCATACCTTTTTCGATGAGACTTGGGGAGTCTTACTCGGTTCATCCCGAAAATCATGGATTGATCATCTTTGTGATGCCCCAGATCCGGTAAAAAGACTGGGGGGTTCCATCGCCTCCGCCATAGATGCCGTTGCAAAAGGGGTTGAAATTATCCGCGTTCACGATGTTTCAGAAACCGTGCAAGCCATCCAGGTCGCGAAGGAACTCGCAACTGATGCTGAAAATAAGTAGAAGGAAAACATATGGGCAAAATTTTACTCGAAGGCATTGAAGTCATGGTTCGTATTGGTCTCCTCGAAGAGGAACTCTATGCCCCGCAGGATCTTTTATTATCGGTCGAAATTGAACACGATTTTTCAAAAATCGCGGAAACTGATGAAGTTGAGGACGGAATTGATTATCGTAACATTGTCGATCACACTCGAGATTTCTCACAAGCCTATGATGGTAAAACCCTTGAGAAGTATGCTTCTCTCCTTGCTGAGGATTTAAAGGGGGAATTTGGGGCTCAACGGGTTCGCTTATCCGTGGATAAACCTCGGTATGTCAAAAAACTGGGACTTCGACAAATTCGAGTAGAAGTTGAGTGCTGACATTTATTTGGGACTGGGGGCAAACTTGGGAGACCCTTTGTCCACTTTTAACAAAAGCCTCTCATACATACGAAAATACGCTGAACTGGTTTCCTGCTCGAGACTTTACCGGTCGGCTCCCTTTGGTCTCTCAAACCAACCTCCTTTTCTTAACGCTGCGGTCAGAATTTCAACCGACCTTACTCCCTTATCTTTACTTAGAATCTTACAGGAAACAGAAAAAAATCTCGGAAAAAAGGTTATCTGTGAAAATGGGCCGAGAATCATTGATCTGGACCTTCTACTTTACGATGACATCTCCATGCAAAACAAGGAACTTGTGCTACCCCACCCAAGCATACTTGAGCGGGATTTTGTGCTACACCCTTTACTTGATTTAAATCCCACAATTTCCCACCCAGACTGGTCCCCCAAAACAGCGAAGTCCGCACTGAGCGGACTTCGTGAAAAGTTTATCGAAGGAGAACCCGAAACATGGGTTCTGCCAGGCTAGATTAATCATCTCCACCACCAGCAAAGCTCATCAGGAACTGGAGGATATAGAAAAATAAAAGAGCTACCGAAGCAAAGAGCGAGAGGGAAGCGGCCACATGCTGGTCTGTCCGATATTGATGAAGAACATTAGATGTTGAATAGAGTACCGAACCCCCTGCAAACAGGATCATCACTGCTGAAAAGATTAATCCCAGGGAAAAACCAAAAATCATACTGCAAACAATAAACCCGATTGCCACAAATGCTCCCACGGCAAGAATACCGCCCATAAAGGAAAAATCTTTCTTCGTGATGAAGACAGTTGCGGTGATGCCTCCGACTAGAAGCAAAGTCATTAAACCAGCAGTAGGTATAAGTCCTTCACCACCAAAGTGGGTAGCGATAAAAAGCAGGGGGAGGAATACAATGGCTTCGGCAATGATAAACAATCCAAGCCCCAGATACTGCATCTGCTCAGAACCTCCGGAGATTGCTAATTTGTTAGCAACGTAACTCACTCCCATAAAAAGACCGAGAACGATCAACCAACTCATTCCACCGGTCATACTGGATGCGAGTTTAGCAGCAAAGGGAGCATGGACCAAATAGTACTCTAACCCAGTGAATAGTAACAGAGCCACAGCAAGGTGGGAATAAGTTCTCCGGATAAAGGCCGCCCGTTCAGCCGGCAAGCTGTTAGCCGCAGAATCAGAAAGTGAAAAGGTTTGTTCTCTCATGATTTAAGTTTTTGGGAATTAATGATTTAAAACACTTACTCTAACATAAGTAATTTTTTTTTCAAGACTGACTCTAGGAAAAATCAAGGACTTGCTCGATTGTAATAATTTTTTTCGGAAACTAAGTTTATTTGTGATAAATTTGACAAGGTTAATCATAAATTTTGGGAATTTTTTAATTTTTTAAAAAAAAAGTAATTAGAGTGTAATTTTTTTTTAATTTCTGTTAATACATATAATACAAGTATTTCTGATAATATTTGTTATATTTTATATCAAAATATCATTTTCTTGCATCCCAAAAATTCTAAATTTTATATTTTATTACATTTTTACACATTAATTTGTTTCATGATTAAACCAACCTCCCTTTTTCTTTTCCTCCTATCAGGAATGCTATCTGCCCAGACCATTGTCCCGGCTGGGTTCGGAGCAATGAGTGCCAACCAACCTTCGCGGGAGACGGCCGTACTTACCGGCATCCTCAACAGCACGGGCGGGCAGAACCCCACGGTGAAGATACGTTGGGGCGATGAAGACAGAGGAACTGCAGTTACGCCCTCCACCGGCTGGGACAACGAGGTCACGATATCGACCAACCAGGCAGCAGGTACCTTTTCCACCACCATCACCATCCCCAACCTGGAAAAGGTGTATTATTTTCGGGCGATTGCATCGAACTCCGGGGGTACAGTAGTCAGCCGAAGCCTGGGTGTGCTTCTGCCATCTGCACCGGTTGGCGTGGCCAATTTGCAGGGCCGGTGGAATTTCGACAGTGAAAATGCCAACGACTCCTCCGGTACCGGCCGCCACGGAACCGCCAAAAAGCTTTTTTCTCTCACCGCTTCTTCAGATATGAAATTGTGGTTGGATGCCAGTAATTTAAGCACAGCCGCTGCATCATGGGATGATGATAGTAGCAATGGAAATGATGCTATCAAAGGTGGTAGTCCTGTTGTTATTGAGAAAGCTCAGAATGGGCACTCGCTTATGCACTATAATGCTGATGGTCAAAGACATAAATTCAATATGATTAGCGACATCAGAACCGTCTTTTGGGTCATTAGCATTGATGAAGCATACAAAAGCTCTGGATTTAGATATGTGCTGAGCGACTCGACAAAGCATCCTCACTGGCATAACAACAATGACGGTAAGCTTTTCGGGTCATATTCCAGTAGTAATATAACTGGAGGAACGATCCGTCTGAATGGATCAACAGTTAATGGAACCACCACGAACCAACCATCTAATCTATCTATTCTGACGGTAAAAACCACCGCTAATGTTGATGCAGATCAGTTTGGCTATGACCGGACGACTACAAGTCGCCAATGGAGAGGTAAATTGGGCGAAATTATCATCTTTAATTCTGCGAAAAGTGACGCGGATATCGAAAAAATTGAGGGATACCTCGCCCACAAGTGGGCATTAACCGGTGCTCTTGCCTCTAGTCACCCTTATAAATTAGGTGCACCCACATCGGCAAGTGGTTCCCCCTCCTACATCACCGACACCCCCTTTGGTTCTGGTAAAGCAATCGATTTAGCTGATGGGCATGTGGAAGTATCCACCGGGGAGTCGGAAGATGTGTTCGATGGTGGGGCTGCATTTTCAGTCTCCGCTTGGGTAAAGGGTTGGCCTACAGAATCTTACGCCCCCTTTGTTTCCAAGGGAGCGAAATTCCCCAACCCTGCAGAAGTGTCATCGCTCAAGCTTTGGCTGGATTCTGGAGATACCAGCACGATGGACAAGGGCAGTTCACTTGGTGCGAGTGGGCCTCCTCAAAATAACAACGATACTGTGAAATACTGGGGAGATAAAAGTGGGAATGGGCACCATGCAACTGCAAGCTACTCCCCTAAGTATTTGCATGATCAAATAAATGGCTTTCCTGCAGTGCATACGCAGGGTAACTGGTTCACAGTTGCGGACTCCGCCACCGCCTTCGATGCTTGGGACAGCATGACCTTCTTCATCACCTGGAAGTGGAACGGTGGCGATTACTGGCATGCGGGGCTGCGTAAGCACAATGCATGGAATGGAAATAGCCAGGCAACGGGATTTTCCTTTGACCGGATGAATATTGGAGCGGGTCAGTCTACCGCACTTTGGTGGGGTACTGGCTCTGGGGCTACCCGATTAACCGGTACAAGAAGCATGGATGGGTATGATCCAAAAATTATTACCGTTCGTTACGATGGATCAACTCCTTTGCTTAGATATTACCAAAATGGAAGTTACACCGGAAGACAGCACACAAGCATACAGTCGAGTTTTGCATCCAACTCACACCCTTTAAGTTTTGGTAATAAATTTTACTGGGGAGAACTCCTGATTTACCGCGATGCACTTTCGGACGCAGACCGTGAATATGTGGAGGGGTATTTAGCCCAAAAGTTTGGAATGAGCGGACAATTGCCCTCCGATCACACCGGGCTCGACCAGTCTGGCTGGGCACTCGGTCGGGGCACCAGTTCAGATGGAGTATCCGCGATATTAGCCGGTGTAGGCGGACCAGCGAGTGGCAGTGAACCGACCATTTCTCCCTCCACCGACAACCAGTGGCACCATGCTGTATCCACATTTGATGGCGGTACCCGCAAGCTCTACCTCGATGGAGTGGAGGTTGCCTCCCAATCTGCATCCGGTTCGGTTTCGACCACCGCGACTACCTTGGTTTTTGGTGCGATTGATTTCAATTCCTCCGCTGCCGCCGAGGAGGAGGTCAAAAACATCGCTGCAGCTCAACACAGTGGGATCAAGCTCGATGAAGTACGCTTTTACGATTCCGCCCTCTCATCCGCCGAAATCACTCAAATGTACAATTACGGCAAGGGAGACCTCGCCAAAGTGGGTGGATTCTCAACCGCTCCTTCAACCATTAGTGGAAACGCAGGAACTGCCCTCTCCACCACCGTAGCTGCCGACTTTCCCAATGCTTTATATTACGCCCATAACCTACCCAGCGGTCTTTCCATAAACTCATCAACAGGAGAGATTTCCGGAACTCCACAGGTGGGGGGAACCCATGTAATCAGCGTACTGGCGACGGGGGGAACCAATGAATCTCCCAAGAAAGCATCTGCCAACATTACCTACTCTGCACCCACCAGTGCTCCAAAATTTGGGGCACCCGGAGCTGCCAATGTGCTTACATCATCTGCCCTGCTCCTTGGTGAAATTGAGCTCTCCGGGGCGTCCTCCAACACCGTCGACTTCGTATGGGATACCAGCGACAAGGGCACCTCCAATATTTCCGACTGGAATGGATCCGCTCTCGCAGTGGGCACAGGCAAGGAAGGGTTTTACGGCAAACAGATTTCGGATCTCGGCATCAACACCACCTACTACTACCGAAATCGGGCAACGATGGCTCTGGGACCCTTGGATATAACCGATTCATTAAGGCTATGGGTCGATGCGAGCGACTTAACCAGTGCACCCAATCCATGGACAGATAAGAGTGGCAGCGGAAACGACCTTTCCAAATCGGGAACGATCGATGTGGTGACCAATGCCCAAAACGGGCTCAATGTTCTTAGAACCGACACCCTCAACAACGAATATTACTACCGTGCCACATCGAATTTACCCGCTGGGGACCAAACCTGGATGATTTTGTATAAGGAACAAGCTTCCGGTTCTACCAACCATTCTTCGGGTGGTATCTTATCCTATGCGTGGGGTAGCAACTATTGGAGATTCGAGTCAGGAAGCTCTAACTTCAATGGAAGAATGCGCTGGAGAGATGGAGATGCTGGTGCCTGGAGGTTTACCACAAATCAAATGAGTACAGCTGTGCAGTGGAATTTATTGGCAGCCACCTTTGACGATACCGGCTCTGGTTACACCGTAAAGCTCTGGAAAAATGGTACCCTTCATAGCACAAATAGTTCCGGTGGAGATGTATTGCCCGACAACGGCTATATCCGCGTAATGCGAGCAACAAGTCGCGGTGCTCTCGGTGATTATGCGGAGGCAGTCATCTTTGGATCCGTCGACTCCACTGAAATAGAGAAAATGGAAGGCTACTTCGCCCACAAGTGGGGATTGACCTCCATTTTACCTAGCGGACACACCTACAAAACCACGGCCCTTACTTCCACTGCCTGGTCGGATGTGCAGTCCTTCACCACCCCAACCAATATCTCAGCCCCTGTGCTGGGTGCCCAATCGGTGGCCAATCTGGATACCACTTCTGCCGACCTTGAGGTCGTCCTTTCCGACAATGGAAACGATGCCACCACCATCACCTTCTACTACGGCACCACCGATGGTGGAACCACACCCGGTTCCTGGGATTCCAATCTCTCCTTCAGCAATGCCTCGGAGGCCACCATCCGTGTATCCGCAACCGGGCTGACCAGCGGGCAGACTTACTACTTCCGTGCCCTGGCCAAAAACAGCTCCAGCCAAAACAACGGGGAGGACTGGGCCAATTCATCCACCGCTTTCACCACGGTGACCAGTTCGATCCGCGAAGAGACCGAAGCCGTGCGCTACTCCGATTTAGAAGGTTGGTGGAAACTGGACGGCAACCTCAACGATTCTTCAGGAAATAATAGGCATGGCACCCCACCCATCATTCAGACATCCACCCTCTGGTTGGATGCGGCGGATACCAGTACAAACAGCATACAATTAGGTTCCGGCAATGTATCCGTATGGAAGGACAAGAGCGGAAATGGAAACGATGTCAGCCAAAGTGCAGGAGGTAGCCGCCCATCTCCCGTAGCCAATGGGCTCAATGGCTTGCAAACACTAAGCTTTGATGGAACGCATGATCATTTGGAATCAAGTACCGTTAATATCCCACAACCAATCACCCTTTTTACAGTTCTTAAACTTACAGGTGGCAGTGGAGATAAACGAGTAATCACTGGCCAAAGCTCAGCCAGTCGTGCCATTCTTTCCATGGCAGAAACAAGTAAACTGTCTCTCTGGTCAGGCAGTTGGGCAAGTTCAAATTTCTCCACTCCCTCGGCAACAGATTTTGTAACCATTGGTGCAATTTTTGATGGAAGTAACAGTCAACTCATTCTCAACGGTTCTGCACAAAGTGGCTTAAATCCAGGCACTCAAGGTCTAACCAGTGGTTTGTTAATCGGTGCAAACTGGAACCACTCTAATGAATTTTTTGGTGGGCAAATCGCGGAGATTATCATGTTTAACAAGCTCAGCCCACAGTCCGAACGTGAAGAAGTGGAAGGTTACCTTGCTCAAAAATGGGGGCTAACTGGTTCCCTACCCAGTGGACATAGTTCCTTAATTAAATACAAGACCGACACCACCAGTGGCATGGGTCAATCCCTCGATCTTTCCAACGGAGTATCGGCTGTTGTAAAAACAGGAGGTACTGAAAATGTTTTTGACCCAGGATACACCTTCTCCACCTCTATGTGGGTAAAGGGCTGGCCCAGTGCCGCAGGGGAGTCCATCCTCGCCAAGAATGACTTCAACCCCGGGTCAATGGGCAACCTAAAATCCTGGTTCGATGCATCGGAAGCCAATTTTCTTTCCACCGGTGCCTCCACTTCTCCACCCAATGATGATGATTCCATTTTTCAATGGTATGATTTGTCTGGAAATGGGCACCATGCAAAAGTCAAGGCGGGAACCCCCAAGTGGGATGCCACCGGTTTTAATTCCAAGCCCGGGGTGATGCTCACCGGAGACGGACTGGTGCTCGATGATAGTAAGATTGCATTCGATGCCTGGTCAAAATTACACGTTTTCATTGCCTACTATCAACCCGGGGACAGCAACTTTGCCACCCTATTTGGAAAATCTAATTATGCAGGGTGGATGGGGAACGATAAAGATATGGGATGGTCCGTGTTCACCCACCGTTTGGATGGGGGTCATAATTTGTGGGGAGTTGGGGCGATTAACAGTGCTGCCAGCGGTAGTATATATATCAGCAATTTCAATAAAGCATTGCAGGGTGCAGATGGTGGTGCCCCAGGCATGTTTACCTTAAAATATGCAGCGGATGGTGGCTTCTTTGGTAGAATAAACGGTGGATCCCTGGAAAGAAGCAGTGGTGCAGTGGTTGGAGGAGTCCAATCCAAGACCAGTCTGGACTTTACCATTGGCTGTCACAGCAATGGCGGGGGTACCAATAATATGGCAATTGGTGAATTTATTATCTTCAACGATGTAATTTCCGATGCCGATCGTAATAAAATCGAGGGCTACCTCGCCCACAAATGGAATTTAACCAGCACTTTGCCCAGTGGACATGCCTACAAGTCAAGTGCACCCGCTTTTGGTGGATGGGCCATCGAGCGTGCCTCCACAGGTGTGGATAATATTGCCTTAAATATGGCAGGTGCAGGGGATGAATTTTCTAAGTCTGTACCCATTAACGATAATGAATGGCACCACATTGTAACCACTTATGGGGGAGCCAATAAGAAGATTTATGTGGACGGGGTGGAAGTGGCCACAGCTGCTCAAACCGGTGGAGTCACCGCATCCACTTTCAAACTTACCTTGGGAGACCCTAACCTCTATGGTGCAAGTGCTACCCGCCCGAGGATCGACGATGTCCGCTATTACAGTGTTGTGCTCACGGCCGATGAAGTGGCTGCGATTTATAACGAGGGAGAAAATGATGTCGGGGCCCAAAAATTTAGCATAACCAGCCCAGCTACCATGCAAGGTGCAGTGGGTAAGAGTGTAGCCTACCAGATCACCACCGATGCTGCCTATGGGATGACGGGCTACAACTCTACCATCACTTACACCCTGTTGAATAATCCAAGCTGGCTCAGTGTAAATGGCTCAACCGGTGCGGTTTCGGGAACGCCTCCATCCGCAGGCACCTACAGCTTTCAGGCCAAAGCAACCAATACCCTGGGCACAGGGCTCAAGGATGTAACCATCACCGTTTCGGACTATGCGAACTGGAACTACGCCCTCCCCTTCACCACCGATTATGCTGGAGGTTCTGCCCTCCAAGACTGGAACATGCTGGTGCGCTTATCGGAGGATTCCTCCAACGGGGCAGGCAATGCCGGGTTCCGCTACTCCCAGCTTAGCCCCAACGGGGGCGACCTGCGCTTTGTCTCCAAAGCGGGTGAGGAATTAAAGTATGAAATCGCCAACTGGAATACCGCCGGGGAATCCCAGGTCTGGGTACGGGTACCGAGCCTGGCATCGGATGAAAACGTCACCATGTACTGGGGCAATGCCAATGCCGGCCTGCCCGCTTATGCCAACAATGGATCCACTTGGGATGGATATTTTGGGGTTTATCACTTGGAGGGAACCACCGGAAGTGCTGTGGATTCAAGCCCCTTGTCCAACAACCTGCCCGGGGTCAATGCTCCTGTACTGGAGAGCAACGGATTGGCCGGAGCCGCCTACTCTTCGACCGCAGCCACTTTAAATGGGTTCCGTAGCGTAGTTTCGGGAGGCATTAATGCCAAGGAAGCTACCTACACCATCTGGGCAAATACTTCAGGCACTGCCACCACCTACCGGAAATACCTTGGTCTGCAATACAACGATGACGATTCTCGCCATGCTTTCTTAACAACCGATGCTTCCTCTCCCCGTAATGCAAGGTTTAGTGTCATTCCTGGAATTCTTACCATGGAAGATACAAGTGACTCATTGACAGGGTGGCACATGCTTACCCTTGTGGTAAAACAAGGAACAGCCTCCTTGTATGTGGATGGCGTACAGGATGGCACCAGTGCCTGGCTTTTTCAGGGTCTTGACAAAATCACCAGCCTTTCGATCGGTCGAGGAACAGGTGACGCATCGACAGACGGTGGTCCAGATGCTACCTTCGACGAAGCCACCTTCTCCACCATTCCATGTACGGCCGATTGGTTACTTGCCAGTTACAACAACCAAAAGCCCAGCTCTACCTACCTGAACTTTGGCTCGCTGGTGGGCCCAATCAGTTTGGATGACCCAGACTACACCGAAATTTTTGGTAAAAAGGATACCGCCATTACTTCCTACACCGTGGCCCATTCGGGTAATGGTTCCTTCACCGCTACTGGTCTGCCTCCCGGGCTTACCATCAATTCAGCAACTGGCGAGATCAGTGGATCCACCAGTGTGGTCGGCACCCAGAATGTCACTATCACCGCTACCGGTACCACTGCCGGCGGGGGCACAGTCACGGCAACCAAGGTGTACACCATCAAGATCAGCGACCCCACCTCCTTCCCCTTCCGGATGGATCTTACCTTGTCCGGTTACACCGGTTCCTCCACCCTCACCGACTTCCCTGTGCTCGTATCCCTGAGCACATCCATTTCCGGGTTTAGCTACAATGGATTTTTGGACAGCGATGGGGATGGGGTGCGTACCGGTGGAGACCTACGCTTCTTTGCTTCCAGCGGGCAGGAACTCGCCTATGAGGTTGCCGATTGGAACACCTCCGGCACCTCCGAAATCTGGGTAAAAGTCCCCTCCATTTCCGGAACCACCACCGTGATCACCGCCGCATGGGGCAAAACAGGAACGGAAACCACACCGGATTATGCGACGAACGACCCAGTGTGGTCGAACGGATATGAAGGGGCTTGGCACTTGGGTAAAATTAGCTCCGGCACAACCAACGATTCCAGCCCGAACGGCTACCATTTAACCGCTAATGGTGGATCAAGCTTATCAACAGGTCAGGTTGGTAAAGGATTCTCTTTGGATGGTTCAGATGACGACCTGGAAGCACTTGGTTATAAAGGGGTTTTAGGAGGAGCATCCAGAAGCATGCAAATCTGGATAAAAACGGCTACCAACAAGGGTGTTCTTATGAGCTGGGGGCAGAATTCCACGAATAATAAATGGGTATTCAGAACTCCTGATTCTGGATTAAGGCTAAGGGCGGAAATATCAGGTGGAGGCAGAGAATCCAACAGCCTCAGTCTTGGAAATAATACATGGACTCATGTATCTGCGACCTTCCCGGATAATGCCACCAACCTTAATGATATTGATTTTTATATCAATGGAACAAAATCCACTGAGACCAGTAGCTACACTCAGATGCCAGACACCAAAAGTTTTGATAATTTTGTAATTGGCTTTTCTAATACAGACGGTCATTTAAACAGGATACAGGGTGTCGTCGACGAAGCCCGGTTATCGTCCGTCGAACGCTCCGCTGACTGGATCAAGGCAGAATATGACAACCAAAAAGCTTCACAAAGTCTGGTGAGCTATGGCTCGGTCACTGGCCCGCGGATCATCACCTCCCCGCTCACCGCCACGGGTACCTTCAACAGTGCGTTCAGTTACACCCTTACGGCATCCGATACCTCCAATATATCAAGCCGTGTATTTTATGGCCTGCCCGCGGGCTTGGACTTTAACGACAATGGTCAAATCACCGATACCCCATTGATCTCCGGCACACACTTGGTTTCCTTGGTGGTAAACTACAACAATGATGATGGGGACACGACCGACTCTGACAGCATAAACGATAAAATCGGCAACTCCGACCCGACTGCAGATGATGCCGTCCTCCTA
>OZSS01000316.1_pt1 | contig 22629 bp, 25 predicted proteins | sample 1779911 | NCBI WGS metagenome assembly OZSS01 (sample SAMEA2603589, study PRJEB24840) | metagenome | biome: Water; feature: Photic zone; material: Seawater sample | place: Mediterranean Sea | collected 2013-11-12 | depth 10 m
GGTGAAGTGTTTGGAGAGTCAACTGATCTAAAAATTGACAGTATTGAAAATAATTTTTTCTTTTTAAAAAAATATAACTTCAGAGTAGATTTTGATCTTCAAAATCTTTTATATGTAGAAGATTTAGAACTAACTCTCAATATTGTTAACCCAAATAAAGTTAGCGTGAGAGACCTAGAAAATTCTAATGTAGAAGTATCTAATAATTTTATAAAGTGGGAATTAATCCCTGGAGAATTAAATAGTCTGGAGTTCTCATTTTGGAATTGGAACAAATTATTATTAGGATTTTTAATTATTTTATTATTAATATCAATTGCTTATTTTTTAAGGTTTTATAGATACCAAATAGGATCTAACTTTCCAGAACTTCCATCTAGTTAGCTATAACTCTACCGGATTCAAATCAATTGATAAAAACACATTTTTAGGAATTTTTTGCCAAAGATTAGACCTATCAGGCAAAGGGAATTCCGAATTTTCTGGGCCATGTATTAATATTTGCCACCTAAATTTATTACCAACCTTTGCAATTAAACTTGGAGCAGGACCAATTACCGTCCATTTATTATTTTTACAAAAACTTATCATATATTTCGCTAGCTTAGCCGCAGTTATTTCCGTAAGTTCGAAGTTTTCCCCAGAAACTTTTAAAAGGCATACCTCACAAAAAGGGAATAATTTTGCATCTTTTCTTAATTTCGAGCTTTCGGATAAAAATCCCTCGTAATTTCTATTTTTGAGATATGAAAGCACAGGATGACTTGGTTTATACGTTTGAAAGATAACCTTTCCTGATTTTTTAGCTCTGCCTGCTCTGCCTGCTAATTGTAGAAATAATTGTAATGATTTTTCTTCTGCTGAAATATCTGGTCGGTGAAGTAATCCATCTGCGGCAATAACCACTGAAAGAGTAACATTGGGGATATCAATACCTTTTGCTAACATTTGAGTCCCTACAAGAATATCTGCATTCCCATTAGAAAACTTTGAAAGAATATTTCTATGACCATCTTTACCTGAGGTGGTGTCTCTATCAAAACGAAGTACCCTCAGTTCAGGAAATTCATTATTCAAGAACTCAATAACCCTTTGAGTCCCAATACCAAAAGGCTTAAAGGCATTTGATTCGCAATCTGGACAAGTGTTGATAAGTTTTGCTTTATGATCACACCAGTGACAGCTAAGCCACTTTTTACCTTTTGAGCCTACATGAACAGATAAAGGTACATCACAATTAGGGCAATTAACTATAAATCCACAATTTCTACAACTTAGAAACCCATTATAACCTCTTCTAGGAATCAAAACTATTGCTTGTTCCTGATTCTCTTTAAGCTGAGAAATTAATTCTAATAATTCGCCACAAAAGATTTTTGTATTTCCCTTTTTAAATTCACAACGCATATCAACAACTTTAATTTCCGGTATTTCAGTAAGAGATATTCTTTCTTTCATTCTCAGCATCTTTAACTTTTTTTCAAAAACAACTCTTTTCCAAGTTCTCATTGATGGAGTTGCACTTCCGAAAATTAGCTTTGCTGGATTTCTTTTTACTCTTTCAAGAGCGACATCCCTCGCATCGTAACAAGGCATTGGGCTGTCTTGCTTATATGAAACGTCATGTTCTTCATCCATAATTATTAAGCCTAAATTCTGAATAGGAAGGAATACTGCGGACCTTGTCCCGATAACTATAAGAGGTTCATCTTCATCTATTATCTTTTTCCAAACTAAAGTTCTATGCCTCGAAGAACAATTACTGTGATATTCAAAAACCTCATTTTGAAATCTTGTACTGAATCTATCAATAAGTTGAGGAATTAAGCCAATTTCTGGAGCCAGTATTAAACAGCTGTTTTTATTAAGTAGTTGATCTTCCGCCATTCTCATATAAATTTCTGTTTTTCCTGAACCTGTTTCTCCCCATAGCAAACAGACATCTCCCGGTTGCATCTCTTGCATTTCCTTATATATTTTTTTTTGTTCCTGAGTAAGATTTGGTCTTTTTAATTTAATACAATCATTTTTAAAGGAACTTAATTTAGTACTAACTATTTTTTTTCTTTTAGTCTTTATTAGTAGTTTTTTACTAACCATTGAATTTATAATTGTGGAATTAAAACCAATCCTTAATAATTCGCTTTGCCATTTCCCTTTAAGACGCAAAATATCTATTAATGAAAGTTCTCTCTTTGTTAAGTCATCATTATTGAATCCCAAATCTATTTGAGATTCAATCCATATTTGATATTTAAAGTTTTGAGATAATTTTTTATGTTTACCAATCCATCCAGGGGGGAAAGCTGTTTTAAACATTTTTAAACTACTTACCCTATAAAACAAAGCTAGATCCTCCAACCATTCTCTCCACCAATCTTGAATCACTTTTTTTTGGACAATGCTTTGTATAGATAAATATTCAAAATTAGATTCTTCATCAAAATCTTTTTTATTTTTATCTGTCTTTAAAAAAGGACTTTTAGAAATCGTTAGTCCATTCAAGAGTCTCCCCTTAAGTCTTACTGAAACAATATCTCCAATTTCTACTCCGAGATTATCACCATCTAAATAAGAAAAAGTATTGGTATGACTACCTATATCTAGCAAGACGTCAAACTTATAAAAGGTATTTGATAAATTATTACTTGCCGGCATCAAAACTTTTTCTTAGTATTGGATTGTTGAACATTACACAAAGTGCTTTTGCATATTTTAAGTATTCTGTTTTTAAGGGAGACATGAAGCTTTGATCATTGAATTAAAATTCAAAAATTGATCTGCCAGTCTGAGAAATCCTAAGACTTTTTACTTTAGGTAATCTATAACACTATTTAAATTTTTCAACAATTTAAAAAAAACTTTATCTAAACACAATTTTTGTGAGTTAGTTCTTCTAATCTTTAAGGCAAACTTTTACTACTAAGTGTATAAATTCGTCTTAATTAAATTTTTGCCTAGTTAAATTCACCGTAGAAAGGAGTCCACTATGTGTCCAGCCGCAACAGAATCAAAAAGTTCTAATCCTAGTTCCAAGAAAAAGATTAATAAAAAAATTGATTCAAATTTTAAAAACGATCGAGAAGAAGAAAGTATCAAATATCAAGATCCTATTCAAAACTCGAAACAAAAGCCACTTAATGATGAAGGCAGTATTGAAAATAAAGATGAATTTAATGGTTCTGATGAAGAGGCCAAAGCTATTGGTAACGTAAAGCTTGGACCAAAGGGAATATACACAGAAGATTCTATAAGAGTTTATCTTCAGGAAATTGGAAGAATTAGATTATTAAGACCTGATGAAGAAATTGAACTTGCTAGAAAAATAGCTGATCTACTCCAACTTGAAGAGCTAGCTACACAATACGAGTCTGAGAAAGGACATTTCCCTTCAGTTAGAGAATGGGCTGAATTAACCGACATGCCTCTCTCTAAATTCAGAAGAAGACTTCTCTTAGGGAGAAGAGCTAAAGAGAAGATGGTTCAATCTAATTTAAGATTAGTTGTCTCTATTGCTAAGAAATATATGAATAGAGGGCTATCTTTTCAAGATTTAATACAAGAAGGAAGCTTAGGTTTAATCAGAGCTGCCGAAAAATTTGACCATGAAAAAGGTTATAAATTTTCTACTTATGCTACTTGGTGGATTCGTCAAGCGATAACACGAGCGATAGCAGATCAAAGTAGAACGATTAGATTGCCTGTTCACTTGTATGAAACAATTTCTAGAATAAAAAAAACAACAAAAGTTCTTAGTCAAGAGTTTGGAAGAAAGCCTAGCGAAGAAGAAATAGCTGAGAGTATGGAAATGACAATTGAAAAATTAAGATTTATAGCTAAAAGTGCTCAGCTTCCAATCTCGTTAGAGACACCAATAGGTAAAGAAGAGGATTCAAGGCTTGGAGACTTTATAGAGGCTGATATTGAAAATCCAGAACAAGATGTATCTAAGACTTTATTGAGAGAAGATTTAGAAGGGGTTTTGGCTACTCTAAGCCCAAGAGAAAGGGATGTTCTAAGACTGCGATATGGAATAGATGATGGAAGGATGAAGACTCTTGAAGAGATAGGACAAATTTTTGATGTTACAAGAGAGAGAATTAGACAAATAGAAGCAAAAGCTCTGAGAAAGTTAAGACATCCAAACAGAAATGGTGTTCTAAAAGAATATATTAAATAAAAAAGTTAAATATAATTTTTCGGCTTTAAAAAGTTAGCAACTATTAGTTTAAAATAAATGCGACTTTATCTTAAACTAATCAAACCAATATTTAATGACTAAATTTAAATTAAAGATAGCTAGTAGAAGAAGTAAATTAGCTATGGTTCAAACATTATGGGTTAAAGAGCAACTAGAAAAAAATATTCCTGACTTGGAAGTATCGATAGAGGCCATGGCAACTCAAGGTGACAAAATTCTTGATGTAGCCTTAGCCAAAATTGGAGATAAAGGACTTTTCACAAAAGAACTAGAAGCTCAAATGCTTGTGGGACATGCAGATATTGCAGTGCATTCCTTGAAAGATTTGCCTACTAATTTACCTGATGGACTTACATTAGGATGTATTACAAAAAGAGAAGACCCTTCAGATGCTTTAGTAGTTAACAAAAAAAATAAAATTTATCAATTAGAAAGTTTACCTCCAGGTTCAATCGTTGGAACAAGTTCCTTAAGGAGACTTGCTCAATTAAGATATAAATTTCCGCATCTTAACTTCAAAGATATTAGGGGGAACGTTATTACAAGAATAGAAAAACTAGATTCAGGAGAATTTGACTGTATTATTTTGGCTGCAGCGGGTTTAAAAAGATTAGGATTTGAATCAAGAGTTCACCAAATTATTCCTAATGAGATTTCCCTTCATGCCGTTGGCCAAGGTGCTTTAGGAATTGAATGTAAATCTGATGATAAAGAAGTTCTTAAAATTATAAGTGTCCTAGAAGATAAGGTCTCGAGCCAAAGATGTTTAGCAGAAAGATCTTTTTTAAGAGAACTTGAAGGGGGATGTCAAGTTCCTATAGGAGTTAATAGTAGTATTCAAAATGATGAAATAGCCCTAATAGGAATGGTCGCATCTATTGATGGGAAAAGACTTATAAAAGATGAATCGATAGGAAATATTAAATATCCAGAGGAAGTTGGTAAGAAATTAGCTGAAAAGCTAAAACTTCAGGGGGCTGATAAAATTCTTTCGGAAATATTTGAACAATTTAGAGAGAAGTAATTTTTGTTAATCAACTAATTTAGGTTCAATTTCTTTTTGGTATCTAGATTCACAATCTTGAATTACTTTTACAGCTTCTTCAATTCCATAAAAGCCATTAACAGTACATGTCCCTGGTTTTTTTAGATCTTTATAATGTTCCCAATAATACTTGGTCTCATTAAGCCAATGTTCCCCAAGATCCTCAAAAGTATGAATATGATCCATTCTCTTATCATCTGATAGGACAGCAATTACTTTGTCATCAACTTCTCCTCCATCATCAAATTTCATCACTCCAATTATCCTTGACTCTACGATTGAACCTGGCACTAGTGGTTCTGTAACACCAACTATTTCAATATCAAGAGGATCACCATCCTCATCCCAAGTTCTTGGAATACATCCATAAGCAAAAGGGTATGCGAGTGATGAATAACCAACTCTATCAAGTTTCAAATGTCCCGTTTCAGTAATTAACTCATACTTATTTATAGTATTAGAATTTAACTCAACAATTGTGTTGACGATTGATTTTGTATTGTCTGTAAAAGCATCTAAAATATGCAATAAATTTGGGGTAACTCTACTTGGGGGTTGATTAAGGTTTGCCATCAAAAAATTATTTTTATTTATCCTACATCCTCACACTCAATCAAATTCTAAAACGTAAATTTTTAGCAGAAATCTTTTATTTTCGATTTCAAATGATTAACAAAGTACTTTGATGTTAGTTCTTCTCCAGTGACATTTCTCACTAGTTTCATAGAGTTAACAGATCTTCCATAGTTGTGAATATTATTTTTTAACCATAAAATTATTTTTTCATATTCTCCATCTTCAACTAAATTATCAATTAATCCTATTTCCTTTTCCATTTGCGAAGAGATTTGTGCACTTATAAGATGACCTAATAAGTACGAAGGGAAATATCCAAATGCTCCTTCACTCCAATGAACATCTTGCAAACAACCCTCAGCATCATTTGATGGTCTAATCCCTAAAAGTTCCTCATATCTTTTGTTCCATTCTGATGGAACATCTTTCGCTTCTAGACCTCCTTCAATTAAATCTATTTCAAGTTCAGTTCTAATTAAAATATGCAACCCATAGCTTAATTCATCTGCCTCAACTCTATTTAAACCTGGTTTCAAATGGTTAATAGATTTCCATAGTTCTAAATGATTATTTAAAGAACAACCCTCAGAAACAAAATGTTTGAAAAACCTTTTAGAAAAAGATTTTGATTTAACTATCCTATTTTCCCAAAATAAAGATTGGCTTTCATGAACACCCATTGATGTTGCTTGACCCAAAGGCCACGCAAACCATTGATGACTCTGAGATGGCAAACCCTGCTCATAAATCGAATGTCCCCACTCATGCGCAGTAGCTAGAAAACTTGATAAGGGTTCCCCTTCTACAACTCTAGTAGTAATCCTATAGTCATCTGGGCCTAAAGTAATAGAAAAAGGATGGGGAGATTTTGCAACAACTACTAGATCTTCATCTCTCCCAAACTCATCAAGTAATTTAGAACATAAATTTTGCTGAGATTTAGGACTTAAATCCCAGTGGTACTTTTCTGATTTATTGAGATCACTTATTAGAGATGGGATAGTTTCTTTAAGTGGCTGGAAAATTTTATTTAACCACTCCAGAGTTAAATCCGGCTCAAAAGGCTGAGCTAAAGTTTCCCAAGGTGTGTATTTATCTGATATTTGTTTTGTCTCTTCAATACGTAATTCGATCAAATTTTTAAAAATTGGTAAGAAAATCTCAAAATCGGATTTTCTTTTGGCTTCTTGCCAACTTTCATAACCTTTTGATTTAGCTTTAGCAAGTGCTTCAACTAGTTTAGAATCTAAATTTTTTTGCCTATTAAATTCCTTGATTAATAATTCAAGGTTTCTTTTTTTACTTCGAATAATTTCTTGATTTAATGATTTCTCTAAGCCATCTCTAAACTCATCCTGAGCAGCTTTAATTAAATCTGAAAACTCTTCAGAGGAATTTCTCTTATGCAGTATTTTTGCGATATACGTAAGTTGTTCAGATCTCCATGATGCTCCTTTATTGGGCATACCTGTATTTTGATCCCAATAAAGAGTACTCTGTATTGAGCCTAATATTTGAGTTTCTTTTAAATAAGCTCCAAGCTTATTCCATTCTTTTTCAGACAAAAATATTTAACTTAATTATCTATTATTTTAAGACAAAAATATTTTTCATAGTATAAAATTTTCAAACTATATTCATAATAGGATATTGCTTATTAAGACTTTAAATATTTATGGAACAAATTTTCTCAAAATTAAACTTTATAACCAACGGGGAGGGTTTCACTGATATTACTGATGATTTAAATTTATTCATACAAAAAAGTAATTTTGATTCAGGAATTTTTTGCTTAACCTCACTACACACAAGTTGTAGTTTGACTATTAATGAAAATGCAGATCCAAATGTTCTTAAAGATCTAGAAAAGTTCATTAAATCTATAGTTCCGTACAACTGTTATACCTCGTTATCAAAAGAAAGAGAGAAGATATATTATGAACATTTTCAAGAAGGAGAGGACGATATGCCAGCTCATATTAAAACTGCTTTAACAAATACTAATTTGTCTTTAAGCTTTCAAAAAGGGAGACTCATACTTGGCACTTGGCAAGCAATTTATTTATGGGAACATCGATTTAGTACAAAAAAAAGAAGTATAAGTGTTCATATTATTGGGGAAAAAAAATCAAGTATCTATAATAGTAAACAGTCACAATAAATAGTTATGAAACCATACCTTTTAGAAAATGAGGAATTAAAAGAACTATCTACAAAAATAGGAGGATGGAGAATTATGACAAATCATATTGAAAGAGAATTTATTTTTAGTAATTTTATAGAAGCCTTCTCCTTTATGACAAAGATTGCTTTAATTTGCGAGAAACATAACCATCATCCAAATTGGGAAAATGTTTATTCAAAAGTAATAATTAAACTAAGTACTCATGATTTAGGCGGAATTACTAATTTAGATCAAACAATCGCTTCAGAAATTAATGATATTTTCGAAAAATAATTTACAATTCATAAAACTATATTAGTTTAGAATAACCATCAAAATGGCAGAAAATTTACTCCCTATTACGATTATTAGTGGATTCTTGGGTTCAGGTAAAACTACACTTTTAAATCACATTTTAAAAAATCAAGTTGGAATTAAAACGGCTGTTTTAGTTAATGAATTTGGAGAGATAGGTATTGATAATGAATTAATTATAAAAACTGCTGAAGATATGATCGAATTAAATAACGGATGCATTTGTTGCACAATAAACGGAGAATTATTAAACACTGTTTCTAAGATATTAGATAGACCTGAAAAAATAGATTATTTAATTGTTGAGACTACTGGACTTGCAGATCCACTACCTGTAGCAATGACTTTTGCAGGGGGTGATCTTAGAGAAAAAGTAAGATTAGATTCGATTATTACAATTATTGATGCAGATAACTTTGATTTTGATTTAAAAAACTCTAGTGTTGCCTACTCACAAATTTTATATGGTGATATTTTACTATTAAATAAATGTGATTTAGTAACTGATACACATTTGAAAAAGATAGAACAACACATTAATGGGATAAAAAAAGAACCAAGAATTTTGAGATCGATTAATAGTGAAGTTGGTTTGCAAACAATAATGAGTGTTGGACTTTTCGAAACAGATACTTTTCAATTTAAAGAGAAAATGATTAGTAATCAAGATTCGCATGATCACTCTTCCCATTCTCATGATCACTCTTCCCATTCTCATGATTTAATAAATAATATAGAAGGATTTACATCTATTTCTTTTGAGACGAATGAACCATTTTCTTTAAGGAAGTTTCAAAACTTCTTAGATAATCAAATCTCACAAAATGTATTTAGAGCTAAAGGTATTTTATGGTTTATGGAAAGCGAAAGAAAACATATTTTTCATTTATCTGGTAAACGTTTTTCTCTTGATGACTGTGAATGGGAAAATGAAAAATCAAATAAAATTGTTCTAATAGGAAAAGATTTAGATCATCAAACTATTAAGAATCAGCTTGATTGTTGTAGATTTAGTTATATAGAAGAAGCATAATAAAGTACTATCTAATATTAGAAAAATTTTTATTAAACAAACAAAGAATTTAATATCAGATTTAAAGCCTTTAAATATTGCTTCTTTAATAGTTGCATTTACACTTATAATACCTATTTTTAATTTCTTAATTGAAGGAATAGATTCCATTTTAGGTGGTAATTTTTCTTTAGGTATTTCTGGAAGAAAAGAAATACTTGGCACATTAAAACTTTTACTACTTACTAGTTTTTTAGGAGGTGGTTTAGGGACCTTAAATGGCTGGTTACTATCAAATTGCGAATTTAGATTAAGGAAAACTCTTCGTATTTTTCAACTAATTCCACTAGCAACTCCTGCATATTTGTTAACTGCAGTATTACAGGATTTAGGAAGTATTTTAGGTTACCAAATAAGTGGTTTCTGGTGGGGAGTTCTTATACTCTCAATTACTACTTACCCTTATGTTTTCTTACTTGCTAACGAAAGTTTTAATAAATTTGGAGTTAATCAAATTAATGCTAGTAGAGGATTAGGGGTTGGACCATGGGGCAGCTTTTTTAAAATTGCTCTTCCAATGGCATTCCCAGCATTAATAACTGGAATCAGCCTTATGTGTATGGAAGTTATGAATGATTTAGGGACAGTTGAGTTATTAAATATTCCAAGTATTTCTAAAGGTATTACTGAAAATTGGATTATTGAAGGTAATCCTAAGAGCGCTATTGGATTATCATTAGTTGCTTTAATAATAGTTTTTACTTTAATTTTGTTTGAAAAATTTTCAAGAAGGAAGACAAAGCGTTGGAGTGAAAATCCAGCCTCATTAAGTTCTCTGGGATTTAAGTTAAAAGGAAATAGCTCTTACATAGCATATTTATTTACTTCATTACCTCCATTATTTGCTATTGGAATTCCATTTTCTTGGTTTCTATTAAATATTGATCAGTTAAAAAAAGGATTCACAACAGAATTAATATCTCTTACTTTAAGAACTATTAGCCTTGGAATAATTGCTGCATTAGTAGCGTTAATTTTCTCTTTAATATTAACGCTATCTAATCGTCAGAATAAGAATTTACTTATGAGATTAATAACATTCCCAGCAGGCATTGGTTATGCAATCCCAGGTACTGTATTAGCTATATCATTAATAAGTATTTCCAATTCAAAGTTCTATTTTATTGCTATATTCCTTCTGATCTGGGGTTACGTAGTTCGATTTTTAACTATTTCAAAAGGTTCTCTTGATTCTGGATTTGAAAGAATATCTCCAACCCTTGATGAGGCTGCAAAGGGACTAGGCTCTAATTGGTTTGGTGTTATCAAGAAGATACATATTCCACTTTTAAAAGGTCCAATCTTTGTTGGATCACTTTTAGTATTTGTAGACACCATTAAGGAGTTACCAATTACATTTATTCTTAGACCTTTCGACTTTGATACTTTATCTGTAAGGATATATCAATATGCTGGAGATGAGCGAATGGCAGAAGCCTTATTACCTGCATTCTTTATAACAGTCTTGGGTCTAATTGCATCAAGTACATTAATTCCAAGCTTAGAAAAAAAGAACTAAATTTTCTTTAAAAATTTTCTTAATAAGAATGGAAGACCTAAAAATAAATCTGCCGAGGTAGATATCAATCTAAAATAAATTAAACTTGGAAAAATTATATTTTGTGGAATATTTTTTCCACAAAAAAAGAGAAAACAAGCCTCAAATACCCCTACTCCTCCTGGGGCAGCAGGCACTATTAATCCAATAGCCCAGGACAAACAAAAAATTACCAATAAATAAAAAATACTATATTGATTATCTAAATTAACTATATAAAAGCAAATAATAAATCCAATAAATTTTGATAATACAAAAAGAATCTCAATCAAAAAAGCTCTCGCAGGGAAGAAAGAAATTATTTTTATTCTTTCCTCAAATCGATACTTTGTATTGTTAATTTTTAAAGATTTAATGGTTTTACCTTTTAAGGTTTCTAACCTTTCTAAAATATGGAAAATTAATTTTCTATTCAGAAATATTAAGGGTATGAGTAATAAAAAATAAAATGGGGAAAAAATTATACCAACTGAAGCCAATAAGAAAGATGCACACAACATAAAATAAGGTTCAATTAGTGTCGAATAAAAAGCTAATTGAGGATTACTAATATCTTTTAGAAAGTTATATCTTTCAAAGAAATGCCAAATACCTCCTGGCACATATTTAAGAATATTCGTCAGAACATAAAAGGAAATTAAACTTTTTTTAATCTTGGTTTTACCAAACCAAGCAACTATATTTTTCCAAGCTAGTCCATTAAAATAAATACTAAATATACAAAATAAAAATGATAAAAATATATAATTTCCATTTCTATCAAAATCAATATCTAATGAAATCTGATCAAAATTTTTAAAAAAATAAAAAGAGAAATAAGATATACTCAAAAGAAAAAAAAGTTTCTTCAGGATTACAAAGTTAATATTCTTTAAAAGATTTATAAAATAAACTTTTTGCATATTAAATCTTATTTCCAATCTTCAAAAGCTTTAAATTCCTCGCGTGTTTCTGTAATGATATTTCTTACTTCTTCAGCTGTTTTATTATTCTCAATTTGCAATCTTAAAATTTCATCATTCTCTGGTTTCATATAAATAGATCCGTTAGGTTTCATTGATTGTTTAAATTTAATTTTTCCAAAGGTTGTTAGACACTCCCCCTTTCTTCTCAGTAAAACCCACCTTGCTTGTTTTCTTTCTCTCAAACCTATAGTAGTAGAAAATTCAAACCATAATTTCCTAAAATACTCCTGCTTTTTAATAGGTAAGATAACTTGGATAGAAAAACCTATTCTGTTTTTTTTCATATTAATTGTCTGAGAAGAAACATCATAAGCTCCTTCTTTTCTAAATTTCTCAATTAAATTAGATAGTTCTTCAGACGTTTGATCATCAATCCATGCCTCTTGAACACAAATCTCCTCATATCTTGGACTAATTTTTTGATCTATCAAATTTTCATCACTAGAATTAATTTTTAAAATCCTAACCAAATTTGGGCATGGAAGATTTAAATTCCCAAGACCTACTCCATAGGAATCAATAGAATATTTATAAGGAATTTGGAAAGATTCAACTAAATTACAAAGTAAAGCTATTCCCGTTGGAGTGGATAATTCGCCCTCTATAGAATCAATATTTGAGATCACCTTAATATTTTTCTTTCTTAATAACTCTATTACCGCAGGAGATGGCACTGATAGTTTGCCATGATCAGCCTTAATAAAACCTCTACCTAAAGTAGGTTCATTACAAAAAACCTTCTTTGGCTTTAAATATTCAATTGAAGTACAGACTCCAATAATATCTACTAAGGAATCGATTGCACCTATCTCATGAAAATGAACTTCTTCTGGATTAATACCATGAACTCTTCCTTCTGCTATAGCTAAAGACTCGAAAACTTCATAAATTCTTTTTTTTAATTGTTCCTCTAATTGAGCCTTCAGAATTAAATGTTTAATACCTTTCCAATCTCTTTTAGTACTTTGATCAACTTTCTCAACATCAACCTTTATTCCTCGAATTGAACAATTTTGAGATTCTCTAAAGTTTAAATAATATAAATTTTCTAATCCAAAACATGCGAGTTTTTTCTCAATTTCATCTTTTGGTACCCCCAAATCATAAAAAGCGCCCAATAACATGTCACCAGAGACCCCAGGAGAACACTCAATTAAAATTTCTTCCATAATCCTTTATAAATTTTTGAATAATAAGAATTCAAGAGATAAAAAATTTACAATAATATTCAATTCTATACTTTTTCAGATTTTATTTTTTCGATAATTTCATACTTAACCATCTTCAGAGTATTTCCATCTCTAATCAAATCGAGGCTTACAAAGTTATTCAAAAATTGAAGAGGGATCTCTCCTTCAATAATAATTTTAAAAGTTGAATATTTTGATCTCTTTGAAGGTGGAGAAGAACAAATTTTTATAACAATCTCTTTCTTTTTTGTATTTACATAGACCAATTCTCCTCTTATTGAAAAATAATTATTGTTTAAATTTAATTCTTCTAATAACTCATTAGGATCCTTTTCAGAATTATTTTTATCAAATTGATTTAACTGATAAGGGTCCCATACACCAGCTACCTGTAAATGTAGATTGTTAATGTTTTTATTTCTTGGATAAACAATCCAAAAATAATCCTTCTCTAAGTTGATATATTTTTTTATCAGCGCTATAGCTTTACCAAGAAGAACTGTTTCAAGTATTTTTCCTTCCTTATCAGTTAATGTTCCTCTATTTAATTGATCAATATTATTTGGCTTGTAAATACCTTTAACAATACCTATTGCTCTGTACTGTAATTTATTTGTAACTTCTTGGATAGGATTTTTAATCATATTTAGTTATGTTTGAGAAATGTTTTAATAAGATATTTCCTGGATTAAAGGCTTTCTTTTACTTCAATCTTATTAAATAATTTTAATGCATCATCTATAGCATCAGATGGATTAGTCGCATCATTCATACTATTAGCCCTTCTAAGCATCTCAACTATTTCGAATGGGTTAGTAGGTAAAGCTGAACTATTTGTGTCAATTTTTGTAGAGCTATCAATTTCAATTTCGTTCAGGTATGACTCTTCTGCATTCAACATAGTCGATTTGATATTAATGAATGAAACAAATAAAATGCAAATTTTACCTAATCTTGATATCTTTTTATTTAATTTGAATTTCATTTTGTTTAATTTCAAAATAATTTAAGATTTAAAATTATTTGCTATTTTAATTTTACATAATTTGGTAATAAATTGTTAATAGCAACTTGGAATGTAAACTCTGTAAGAACAAGGCTTTCTCAAATTACTAATTGGATTAAGGAGGTAAATCCAGATATCCTTTGTCTACAAGAAACTAAAGTTATAGACGATGCGTTCCCTTCATCGCATTTTGAAGAATTAGGTTATGAAGTTATTATTCATGGGCAAAAATCTTACAATGGAGTTGCAATAATAAGTAAGTTTAAGATCGAAAATGTAAAGAAAGGATTTACAAATGAGAATAAAGAGGAGAAATTTTCTTTAGACATTAATGAGCAAAAAAGGTTAATTTCTGCAGATATTAATGGGTTAAAAATAATAAATGTTTATGTGCCAAACGGTTCTTCAATAGATTCTGACAAATTCGACTATAAGATTAAATGGTTAAATCATTTATCAGCATTCTTAGATGAGCAAGTGAGAGATGATGATTTAGTCTGTTTTGTAGGTGATTTTAATATAGCTCCAAGCGAAATAGATATTCATAACCCTCAAAAATACGAAGGGGGAATAATGGCTTCAAAGATTGAAAGAGAATCACTCAATAATGTTCTTAAAGGAAGATTTATTGATTCTTTTCGGATTTTTGAGAAGAATACTGGGCATTGGAGTTGGTGGGATTACCGTAATAATGCGTATGAGCTAAATAAAGGTTGGAGAATTGACCATATTTATATCAGTAAAAACCTTTCATCAAAACTTAAAAGTTGTGTAATAGAGAGGAATCAAAGAGAAAATTTACAACCTAGTGATCATGCTCCAGTATTAATTAATCTAGAGATCGATAATCAAAATGAAGATTACTTAGATGGTGATGATGATCTTTTCGAAATATAATTACAAAAATCTTTATTTTTTATAAACCGCAAAACGCTTTATATTAAATAGTAATGCAGAAACAAACCTACTTAATTCCGAATTTTTCCTCAAAATTAATTATTTACATTCCAAAGTATCGCAGTAAAAATATCATGATGTAGAATCTCTATCTGATTGACAAAATTTTTACTTATTTCTAAGTTAGAACATAGTGAAAAATTCATCAAAACCACATTCATTTAAATTTTGACTGACATATTAAAAACTACTCATTCTGAAGAAGTTTTCTCTTCAGCTTTAGAATTAATGCCAGGAGGGGTTAGCTCCCCAGTGAGAGCATTTAAGTCTGTTGGTGGTCAGCCAATTGTTTTTGATAGAGTAAAAGGCCCTTATGCTTGGGATATTGACGGGAATAGGTATATTGATTACATAGGTAGTTGGGGTCCAGCTATTTGTGGACACGCCCATCCAGAAGTGATTACAGCATTGCAAGAAGCAATTGAAAAAGGTACTAGTTTTGGAGCACCTTGTGTATTAGAGAATAAACTTGCAGAAATGGTAATAGATGCTGTTCCATCGGTTGAGATGGTTAGATTTGTAAACAGTGGGACGGAAGCCTGTATGGCAGTTTTAAGGCTAATGAGAGCATTTACAGGGAGAGATAAAGTAATAAAATTTGATGGGTGCTATCACGGTCATGCTGATATGTTTTTGGTAAAAGCTGGTTCCGGAGTCGCTACTTTAGGCTTACCAGATTCCCCAGGAGTTCCAAGAACTACAACAGCAAATACTCTAACTGCTCCTTACAACGATCTTGAAGCTGTAAAAAAATTATTTTCTGAGAATCCAGATGCAATATCAGGAGTAATTCTTGAGCCTATAGTAGGTAATGCCGGATTTATTACTCCTGAACCTGGTTTCCTTGAAGGATTGAGAGAGTTAACAACTGAAAATGGATCTTTACTAGTTTTTGATGAAGTGATGACTGGTTTCAGAATTAGCTATGGAGGAGCTCAAGAAAAGTTTGGAGTTACGCCTGATTTAACAACTCTCGGTAAAGTAATTGGGGGAGGTTTACCTGTAGGAGCATATGGTGGGAAAAAAGAAATAATGTCAATGGTCGCACCATCTGGACCTGTATATCAAGCTGGGACTTTAAGTGGAAATCCTTTAGCAATGACAGCAGGAATTAAAACTCTTGAGTTACTTAAACAAGAAGGTACTTACGAAAAACTTGAGTCAACAACCTCTAGATTAATTGAGGGTATTATTCAATCTGCTGAAAATAATGGTATTACAATAAATGGTGGGAGCGTAAGTGCAATGTTCGGATTTTTCTTATGTGAAGGACCGGTAAGAAATTTCGAAGAAGCTAAAACAAATAATTCAGAACTCTTTGGCAAACTCCATAGGGAAATGCTCAAAAGAGGCGTTTACTTAGCTCCAAGTCCTTTTGAAGCTGGATTTACTTCATTAGCTCATAGTGAAGAAGAAATTGATCGAACACTAGAAGCCTTCGATCAATCATTTAGTGTCATAAAAAACTAATATATTATCTATTTTGTCCGCCTACGATAACTGGGGGCATTGATCCACTAGTTCCAGGAAGGCCAGGAACCACTTGAGTACTTCCGTCCCATTTATCTAAAAATAGTTTAAAGAGGACTTGATCATTTAAGCCTTTGTTTAGAGTTTCGTATCTTAAAGCTTCTTGTCCAGCAATTTCAACTTCTGTTTTAGCTCTTAAAAGTAGCTGTCCTGCAATTTGTTTCTGTTCAATTGCTGCTCTATATTCCTCAGCAATTTCTAATCCAGTAAGATCTAAGCTTTTAACATCTACGTAATCAAAAGAATTCAATTCCTCAGCTACGGTAGAAGCGACTTTTTCAGAAATAACATTAAATTCAGTTGCTATTGTTTCTAATTCGTATTGTGAGAAAACGGATTTTAAAGCTTTAAGTAAAGAAGGCTGAACTATCTTTTGATAAACATCACTATTTCTACTAGCAATTGTGGCAAAAATTCTACCTGCTTCATTTGGCTTAACAGAATATTTAACAGTAGCTGTTGCTCTAATAACTTGAAGATCTTTTGTTAAGGTTTCAAATTTCTCAGGTTGAACTTGAGTTTTTATATCAAAGGGAAAAACCGACTGAACGAAGGGGACTTTAAAGTTTAATCCTGCTCTTCTTGAACCACCACTTACTTTCCCTAAAGTAGTTACTACAGCTACTTGTCCAGAAGGCACTACAAATAAAGATTGAGTGAGCAAAAGAAATCCGGTAAAAGATAAAACAATTAGTAACGTAGCTGTTCCTCCTGGACCAGTTGGGGTGACATTTTTGAAAGATGTTGACATTTAAATATGCTTTTTGTTAATTATATTTAAAGAAATTAATTAATGCATTGATTAAGTATTTAATTAAAATATTTTTTTAATAATTAGTTTACGTAATTAACAAATGAATTTTATAAATTACTTTGCTTTAAATTTCTGCAATAATTGTAAATAAAGATCCTCATCTATTTCCCTTATATCGTATTCAGAAGGTAAGACTCCATGCTTATGCTCATGGGCAGCCATCCAACAAAATTTCTCAATTTCTATTAACGAAAAACGTGGATAATCTTTTATTTTTAAGCACAATGAATCGAGAAGAGATTTTGAATAACCAGTCATTATAAGGCCTTAATTATTAATATCTTATCGATAATTATTAGTTTGCAGAGGAATTTTATATGTCTCCTCCAAATTCTCAAGTAACTTAATTGCCAATTGAAGATCATTCTTGCTTTTGCTCATTACTCTTAATGTTTCTCCATTAATGCTTACATTAATCTTTTTAATTTCATCTCTAATATTTTTACTAATTTTTTTTGCAATTTCCTGATTAAGTCCTTTCTTTAAAGTAATGGTTTGCTTTACTTTATTTCCGCTTACTACTTCAATACTATTGAAATCGAAAATTTTTATAGAGAGTTTTCTTTTTATTGCCTTTTGTCTAATAATATCAATCACTGAATTTAGAGTTAATTCACTATTTGTAGTTATAAAAATGTTGTCTTTTTCTAAATCCAAGGAGGTATCTGTTCCTTTAAGATCATATCTTTGAGAAATCTCTCTCTTCACTTGATCCAAAGCATTGACTAATTCTTGTCTATCAAAATCAGAAACCACATCAAATGAAAAATTTTCTGCCATTACTTAAATTTTAAATTAATTTAATTATCACCCCAAATAAACTTAAAAAAAAATAAAAGGAGTTAATTTAATCAAAAAATAACAAACTAACAACCTTACCCATTTCTTCAGCACATCTACAACTATTTAATAAAGTTTCACTATCGTGAAAAGCGAAACAAATTAATTGATCACATCTATTAATAATTTCTTGATTACAAAGACTACTTGCCATTGGCAAAGGTAACTCATCATTTTCGCTTTTCTCAACCAAATGAATAACGCTCTCTAGTTGGTTTTTAATTTCAGGTAATTGTTTATCTAGGCTCTGTGGTAAAAGAACAGTCAGCAATGACGGGTTAATACCTAAAACAGCTCTTATTACTGCTGCATTAACTCCCTGAGATCCTGAGGTAAGGATAGTATGCCCTTCTTCCGCTAATGATCTTGCGATTAGTTCGATCAAGTGAATGTCAACAACAGGTACATGTCTACTACCCAAAAAAGCAATCCTTCTTTTCCCGTTATTCTGAAGTTTTGCAAGTTCCTGAGCTAAGGTATCAACACCTTCTGTTGAGGGTAGGTCTAAAGAACGACTCAAAATAAAACGGTTACTACATTTGAAATTAGCATTTATCTGAAAAATTGCAGGGAAAATCTATAGTTTCAAGAATATTTTTTAGATTTACATTCTCTTGAACTAATTGAACAGCATATGATGCCTTTATTGATTCATGTATCCTGACATGTCCAAAAGCTTGTTCAATAATTTCCACTGAAGCAAGAGTATCTAAGTCTACTTTTAAAATTGGCACTTCTAACTCTTCAGCTCTATGGATCAGTTGTAATAGAGGTTCACCCAAACCAGTTAGAATTAAACATTGGGTAGATGCTTCTAAAGCTGCAAGTTGAATATCAGTTCTTTCGGCTCCTGTTACGACAGCCATATTTCTCCTTCTTCTAAAAAATTCCATCGCAGAATTGACTCCCATAGCACCAATACTTAATGTTTCAACGAGTAATTGTTCTTTTTCAGGACAGCAAATTACTTTTGCATCTAACCTTCTTATAAGTTCCCCTACAGTTACACTTCTGAGTAAAGGAGATTTGGGCATCACCCCAAATACTTTAATGTTCATCTCCTGGAGAGAGGGTATTATTTTATTTTTTATTTTTTCAACTTGCTCAGGAATAACAGCATTCAATATGGCTCCTGCGAAATGATCTCCTAATTGTTCTTTTGCGTCTAGTAAAGCATCTACACTTTTACTATCCTCCCATAAATTAACAATTAGGACTTTTGCGTTTAAATGTTTCGCAAGCTGTGGAAGACTCAAACCATAAATCATTCCTTCATTGAGGCTACCTGCAGCTTCAAGAATATTTAACCCATCAAAATCGTCATTTACTAATGCCTCTATTTGTTCGAACCCCTTACCTGGACTTAAATCTTTATTCGTAATTCTTTTCTCAGCAGATATATTATCTAACAATCCTACTGAAGGAATTAAGTTTTCTTCTGGAAGATTTAATGTAGTACCAATAAATTTAACGTCATCATCTATTAGTCCTTCATAAGTCATTGAAGGAAGATTAGTAAGTTCAATACAAGTTGCTAATGGTTTTCCTACACGTATTTTTTTTCCTTGTTCTAAAAGTTTTTTTGATATCCCCAGTACTAATGCTGACTTACCACTAAATGGCTCACAGGAACCAATTAACAATATTTGACTCATAATGAACGAATTAATTTATTCATAGATTTAAGATAATATTTTTTTAAGAACTATACAATTATTTATTTAATACTTTTAATCAAATAAATTAAAAAACATAGTACAAAGTAAAATAATATATATCATTTGGATCTATGAAAAGAGTCTTACAAAATTCAATTAAATAATGAGGGAATTAAAAACTATTGGAATTACCGGCGCATCAGGAGCATTAGGGAAAGAATTAACAAAAATATTTCGGGGGAAAGGATATAAAGTTATAGGATTTACTCATAGTAAAAATAATTTTGAAATAAACAACGATTCTCCCAATGAATGGATTGAATGGCAATGTGGGAAAGAATTCTTATTAAACAAGCACCTAAAAAAAATTGATATCTTAATTTTGAACCATGGAATCTACGACATAAGTAAAGAAAATTCAAATTATGAAAATTCAATAGAAATAAATGCTTTAAGTAAATTAAAATTTCTAAATTTATTTGAAGAAATTACTTTCAAAAAAAACTCATCAATTGCAAAGGAAATTTGGATAAATACCTCAGAAGCAGAAATATTACCAGCTTTAAATCCTTCCTACGAAATAAGTAAATCGCTTATCGGTCAAATAGTTTCCTTTAAAAAAAACCTTCTAGACAATCATGAGAAAAAAAAATTAAAAATTAAAAAAATTATTTTAGGTCCTTTCAAGTCAGAATTAAACCCTATCGGAATTATGAGTGCAGAATTTGTATCTAATAACATTTACAATTTTGCGAATTTAAATTTTTTTTTAATAATCATTAGCCCTAACCCTCTTTCCTACATTCTGTTTCCAATTAAAGAGTTATATTTTTTTTTATATTGTAAATTTTTAAAAATATCTAAAATTAGTAACTAAAAATCTCTGTCTGTCAAAATTTCTATACCATCTTTCATTACAACGATTGTGTGTTCCCATTGTGCTGATAAATTTCCATCTTTTGTTATTACTGTCCATTTATCATTTAAAGTTTTACAATATTTGGTACCTTGATTAACAATAGGTTCTACGGCTAATGTCATACCTTCACGAAGAACAACATTAGGTAATTCGTTAGTTCGGAAATTAAAAACAGATGGTTCTTCATGAAGGTTTCGACCTACGCCATGACCTGTATAGTCCTCAACTACACTGAATCCATTGGATTTAACAATATCTTCTATTGCACCTGCGATATCAAGCAGAGTATTACCTGATTTAATTTTCGAAAGTCCGGCAAACAACGCTTTAAGGGCTACATCACTAAGTTTTTGGGCTTGCTCACTTACTTCACCTACACAAATAGAGATACAACTATCTCCATGAAAGCCATCTAGATAAGCCCCAGTATCAATTTTAACAAGATCTCCATCATTAATTATTTTATTTTTGTTTGGTATACCATGAACAACTTCATTATTAATACTTGAACAAATACTTGATGGGAATCCATGATAACCCTTAAAACTTGGCACAGCACCCATTTCTCTTATCCTCTTTTCCGCAAAATCATCCAAATCTTTTGTACTCATTCCTGGTTTTATGAGGTCATTTATTTCTCTCAAAACTGTTCCAACAATCCTACTCGATTTCTTCATCAAATTTATTTCCCTTGAAGACTTTATTTCGATTCCTCTTCTTCTTTGGATAAAAGGAACTTGATCATTGGATTTAGAATTATTTTTATTTAATAAAAGATCTGCAAAATGTTTCATTGGAATAAATAATAGTAATAGGTAAATATGATCGAAATAGCCATATTCCTCATGGCTACATCAAATCTAACAGTAAGAAAAACAGAAAATGAAATTTATTACTAATTCTAGGCAATTTCATAAATCTTTGGCACCTTGGGTTTTCCTCCCATTATTCATTTCAGCTTTAACAGGTACATTCTATAGGGTCTGTAAAGATTTATTAGGCTACTCAAGAGATGAAGTTCACTGGTTAATGTCTCTACACGAAGGGGAGTGGCTTGGAGATAATGGAGAACTTGTCTACGTAATCTTGAATTCTTTAGGACTTATTTGGATGCTAATAACTGGGTTTCAAATGTTTTCAAAAAAAATTTCATTTCCTAAAAAGGTTACTAAAAGCGAGTCGAAAGGTTAAAATAATAATCTTGTATGATTATTGAGCATAAAATGGTAAAAGAGAAACAAGAAACTGAGTCAGAAATCATTAATGAAACTGACACTCCCACAGAATTGACTGTTGAGAAGCAAGGTAAAGAGCTAATTGCCCAAACAAACTTAAGTTCATCAAATTTAATCAAGGAATTTGAAAGAGAGCAATTAAAAAAACAATTGCCCGAAATATATGTTGGAGATACGGTTAAAGTTGGAGTAAAAATTACAGAAGGTAACAAAGAAAGGGTTCAACCCTACGAAGGAGTTGTGATTGCGAAGAGACATGGTGGACTCCATCAGACCATTACAGTAAGAAGGATTTTTCAAGGTATTGGAGTGGAAAGAGTATTTATGCTACATAGTCCTCAAGTTGCCTCTCTAAAAGTAGAACGTAGAGGTAAAGTAAGAAGAGCTAAGCTATTCTATCTAAGAGATAGAGTAGGAAAAGCTACTCGCGTAAAACAACGCTTTGATCGATAAGGTTGTAAAGTTATTTCAACCTAACGGTCATAAAGGCGCTTATAATATTTTTATTGCGTCGTTAGTTCAGTTGGTAGAACGCAGGTCTCCAAAACCTGATGTCGGGGGTTCAAGTCCTCCACGACGCGTTT
>OZSS01000317.1_pt1 | contig 22595 bp, 27 predicted proteins | sample 1779911 | NCBI WGS metagenome assembly OZSS01 (sample SAMEA2603589, study PRJEB24840) | metagenome | biome: Water; feature: Photic zone; material: Seawater sample | place: Mediterranean Sea | collected 2013-11-12 | depth 10 m
GTTATAAGGATTGAGGATAAAGGATTGTTGTTTTAATAATTATTTTAATTGATTGGTAAATGTTTTTCGTGCCTTTGGAGTCTTAAAAAATTGTGAAGTTCGTGTGCTCGTTTAGAAATATTTTCATCCATATCTTCTGAATTTATTTTGGCAACAGATTCAATGATTTGTTCTTTTTTTAATTTAATGTGTTCGTTTTGTTTTTTTATCTCATCAAAAATTGGTTTTTTAGCATCCATTGTCGGTTTTATGAGAGAACGGAGTGTTGAGAGAGCAAGAATGGTCTTTCTTGTTTCAATTGTTTATCTTCCGGTCCTTTGCACAGTGATGGTGATCGATCGGATCTTTATCATTTAAAGGAAAGCTGATGGAAAATTCTGAAGCGAATGAGATGGCAGTCAAACTTTTCCGTGTTGTCTTTATAGGCGCAGCACTATTTATGTTGGCCGTCATCCTTTTTGTTCTTTAAAAACAATAACAAGCAATATTGAATCATGAATGAATATTTAGATCTGGGACTGATCACCAGTTTTGTCCCGGCAGCGTCATCTTTCGCCGGAGACATCGATTTTCTCTTCGACCTGATAACGATCATTGTGGGTTTCTGGTTTGTCATCACATTGGCAACTTTGTTTTATTTCATGATCAGATTTCGAAGACGAGAAGGGGTTAAGGCCCTTTACATCTCCGGGGAAAAGCATTCGGAAAAGGTATGGACCCATTATCCGCATTATGGGGTCATCGCGTTTGACGTATTCCTTATTGGGTTTGTGATTGTGGTTTGGGTCAATGTGAAACAGACCTTGCCGGCAAACGAAGACACCATCCGTGCGATTGGTCAGCAATGGAGTTGGTCATTTGTTCACACCGGAGCAGATGGAAAACTTGACACGGAAGATGATGTAAATACGGTGAATGACCTGCATGTCATCAAAGACAATACTTACCATTTTGAACTTCAATCTCGTGATGTTCTGCATAATTTTGCCATACCGGCATTTAGGTTGAGGCAAGACACCATTCCGGGAAGAACCATCAGAGGGTGGTTCAAGCCGACTATTTCTGGAACCTTTGACCTGCAATGCGCAGAAATATGTGGCCGTGGTCATAGTATGATGTTCGCTGCCATTACGGTTCATCCGGATCGCAAAAGTTATGATGAAACAATGGATGCCATCCGTGCCGGAACTTATGAAAGTCATTTTGAGAAGAAGCGGCAATTGGGACCAGTACCTCTTCCATTTACCGTTTCAAAGTCAGAGGCCGATTCACCCTATGCCATAGAATTGGCACAAAGTTTTTAACGAAATTTATAAACTTAGAAAATCAATCTTCTAGGAGTTATTTATGGGGCAACAAGCAGAAGCGATTCTCCATGAAACTGAAGCTCATGATGCTCATCATGAGATGAGTTTCTGGGACAAGTATATTTTTTCAGTAGATCATAAGATCATTGGATTTCAGTACATGTTCACCGGTTTGATCATGGCGGCAATAGGCGGATATTTCGCTTATGCCTTCCGGATGCAACTGGCGTGGCCAGGAGAGGAGGTTCCGTTTTATGGTCTGGTCGATGCAGCTAAGTATAACATGTTGGTTACTAACCACGGAACGATCATGATTTTCTGGGTTGCCATGCCAGTACTCATTGCAGCGTTTGGAAATTGGTTAATTCCTCTGATGATCGGTTGTGATGACATGGTTTTTCCAAGGCTCAACCGACTTTCTTATCAAATATTTTTAGTTAGTGCTTTGGTTTTGATCCTTTCCTTTTTTGTTTCAGGGGGTGGGTTTGGTGGAGCTTGGACTTCATATCCACCTTTGTCTGCTGTTGCTGCATATAATCTTACAAACTGGGGGGCATCTTTGTGGCTTCTTGCTGTTTTTCTTGAAATCGTGGCTTTTTTACTTGGTGGGATTAATTTTGTCACTACCACCATGAATGCACGGGCACCAGGTATGGGGATGTGGGACATCCCAATTGTGGTTTGGATGATCAACATTGCTGTCATTCTTTTTATGGCATCCGTTGGTCCTTTGGTAGCAGGAGCAGTGATGCTATTTTTTGATCAACGTCTAGGAACGTCATTTTTCATTCCTTCGGGTGGTGGAGATCCATTACTTTGGGAGCACCTGTTCTGGTTCTTCGGACACCCTGAAGTTTATGTAGTTCTATTACCGACCATGGGTATCGTAGCTGAGATAATAACTGTTTTTTCCAGGAAGAAACTTTTTGGCTATCGCACTATTCTCTATACAGCTTTTGGAACCGGAGGACTTTCCTTCATCGTCTGGGCCCATCATCAGTTTGTTGCCGGGATCGATCCCAGAATGGCGAATGTGTTTGTTGTAACAACCATATTGATCTCAATTCCAATTGCAGAGATGCTTTTCTCATTCATTGCAACTCTTTATGGGGGTTCGATTGAATTCTCCACTCCCATGTTGTGGGCCCTTGGATTCCTGGTTTCATTTCTGATAGGCGGAGTCACAGGAATTTATTTGGGCGCCAGTGCTTTGGATGTTTATTTTCATGATAGTTATTTTGTGATTGCACACTTTCACTATACCTTTTTCCCGATCACCATCATCGGAATGTTTGCTGCGATAACTTATTGGTTTCCAAAAATGTTTGGGAGGATGATGGATGAAACCCTGAACAAGATTCATTTTTGGGGAACCTTCATTCCTTTTAACGGCCTATTCCTACCGCTTTTTCTGGTGGGAATGGCCGGCCAACACAGAAGGATCGCTGACTTCACCCAATATCCTGACCTCGCTTCCCCCGATCTTCAAAGTATCAGGATATTTGCAACAGTATCCTTAGTGATTTTGTTACTGTTTCAATTTGTTTTTATTTATAATTTCTTTAACAGCATGTTCAAAGGAAAGAAAGCACCCCTTAATCCATGGAAAGCTAACACTTTGGAATGGACGGTATCTTCTCCTCCTCCACATGGCAATTTTGCAGAGCTTCCAACAATCTACAGGGGACCCTATGAATATAGTGTTCCTGGAAGAGAAGAGGATTATTGGCCTCAACACCTTGCTCCTAATCAATAAATAATAGAGAGATACCAAAATGTCATTACAAGGCCCCATTGCAACTCATCGAATGAGAACCGGCATTCCTACCGGCAGGTTGGCTGTTTGGTGGGTTTTAGCTTCCGAAATTTTTATTTTTGGAGGCCTGATCATGTGCTTCCTGCTTTTCAAATTCAATAATGCTCCAGGATTTGAAGATGCAGACATGACCAGTACTGCTGCTGGTGCCTTTAATACCTTTGTGCTGCTAACCTCAAGCTTGAGCATCGTCTTGGCTCATGCGGCTGCCGAAAAAGGAGATATTAAGGCATCTTTCCGCTACATCTGGTTCACTATTGGTGGAGGACTGGTTTTTTTGCTGGTAAAAACCTACGAGTATTCATCCAAGATTTATGGTGGGATAACTTTGACTGAAAATGTTTTTTGGTCCTTTTATTTTACAGCAACGGGCCTTCATGCCCTCCATGTCATCGGAGGAATGGTGATCATGGGCATGATCTCTTTTGATGTTAGAAAAAATCACAATCTCCAAAGGGTAGAACTGATTGGATTGTATTGGCACTTTGTCGACATCGTTTGGATCTTTCTTTTCCCCATTCTTTACATTGCAAACTTTTAACCCCTTGTAGAGGACATAATTGTGAGTGAAGCACACGCCCATCCAAATTATATTAAAATCTGGTTCTGGCTCTTGATTCTACTGGCCATCAGTATTGCCGGACCGATGTTGGAAATCCCATGGGTTACTGTTGTGACGGCTTTTGGTATTGCTGCAGTAAAAACTTTTATGGTGGCAGCTAAATTCATGCATCTCCAATTTGAAAAGAAGATAATTTGGTATCTATTGGTGATCTGCGTAACATTTCTGGGGGTATTTTATTTTGGGGTTGCTGCAGATATCATGAACAGTTCAGGGCAACAGTGGAAAGATTGTATCGCAGACAATACTTGTATTGAACAACGTCTATGAAGTGGTTGGTACTGCAACATTTACTGGTTGCAGGTGAAGTAAATTTAGGAAACCGTCCAAAACGGAAACCGATCGTCCCCAGTGGGGTTTTCGGTATGGTTATTTTCATTATCACGGAAGTGATGTTCTTCTCTGGCTTGGTCAGTGCCTACCTTATTATCAGATCCGGTCTCGAAGAATGGCCACCTTGGGGGCAGCCTCGGCTTCCAATAGAATCTACTGCCTTTAATACCCTGTTATTGATCATAAGCGCGTTTGCGGTTTATCAGTCCAGGAAGTTACTTAAAAACAATCTGATCACAAGAGCCTCTCAATTCCACATGGGAGCAATTCTGCTTGGACTCTGCTTTTTACTTTTGCAAGGTTATGAGTGGGTTCAACTGCTTCAATTTGGAATGACACTCAGTTCCAGTGTTTACGGAGCTTTATTCTATCTCATCATCGGAGCCCACGGGCTGCATGTATTTAGCGCGTTAGTTTTGATGTCCTATGGTTTCGTTCATTTTAAAAGAGAGAAATCTTCTGAAACCATTTCATCCAACTTACTCCCGATGCAAATTCTCTGGTATTTTGTCGTTGGTATCTGGCCCTTACTCTACACATTGGTTTATTTGATTTAAAATATTCCTGACAAAAACATTATGAGTAAAAATTGGTTTGGAGAATTAAAAAACAAAACCGGAACTAAAGTATTTACGGTTTTGACTTTTTTCACGGGTTTCCCATCCATCTTAAAAGCCTGTGCCGTGTGTTTTTCTGGAACCGAAGAAACATTAGGGGCATTTTATCTCACCACACTTATATTGATTATTCTTCCAATAGCCATGATAGTAGGTGTTGTTTTATGGCTTTATAAAAAGAAATTATCATCCCTGAACCATTCAGGTTATTAGATCCTGAGCAGATTGCTCAAAATACCTATGTCAATTTTTAAATCTTTCCTTCTGATATTTCTATTTTTGTTTCATCTGTCTTCCGTGAAAGCAGATGAACTGTTGCCGTCTTCCTTGATTTTCTTTGATTATCCAGGGTCTACGGTATTGATGGTTGATAAATCCTACTGTAGGTTAATGGTTTACCAGTTCCAGGATGAATGGGAATTAAAACAAAGTTTTTCTTGTACCACAGGAAAGAAAACAGGAGATAAACTAAGGGAAGGCGATTTGAAAACGCCTAACGGGGTTTACTGGTTATTTAAATCCTGGTCCGGTTTGGAATTGGCAGAGTATTTCGGTAAGGCTGCTAATGTTTATGGAGTCGGTTCTTTTGAACTGACCTATCCCAATTATCTTGACCTCGTACTCTATGGTAAGAACGGGGATGGTATCTGGATTCATGGGACATCAGAAGGAGAACCGGTGGCAACCAGAGGTTGTATCTCGGTCAGTAATCCCGATTTTTTAGACCTGAGCCAATTTGTTACATTGGCCTCGACCCCGGTGATCATCAAGGAAGAAGTCCGATTCGTCAATGCTCAGGAACGAAACCAAAAACAACAGGCACTGTTGGCATTTGTGGAACTGTGGAAAAGAGCCTGGGAATCCGACGATGTTGAACATTATTTGAGTTTCTATTCAGAAAAATTCAGGACTGGTGGTTCAAATTATAAAAGCTGGGCAAAAAGAAAACGGGTTCTGAATAAAAGAATAGAACAGAGAAAAATCCATATTAGCGATCTGTCTATATTGGAAAGAAAGAATGTGGTCCATGTCAGATTTGTCCAGGATTACTCTTCATCCAACATTACGGACATAGGGATGAAAGAACTGTTCATCACACAGGAAAATGGGCAGTATAAAATAATAAGTGAAAACTGGTCCCGCCTAAAAAGCCCCCAACCGGCAACACTCCAATATGCTTATCAGGATTCTGAGGAATCCGCGCTTTAATTATAAAAATTTTATTTTTTGGGATTCAGTCTAAGACTGTTCAAAAGACCTCCCGAGATGATCAGCATCCCTCCAATTACTACGGTCCATTGAGGTATTTCCTCGAATAATAAAAAACCAAATAGTGTTGCTGCAGGAATCTGTACATAGAACCAGGGAGATAATTTTGCAGCACGGACTTTACGGAATGCGTGGTAGTTCATCGACATAGCGATAAGGTCAACCACCACGAAAAGTGGAATGAACTGTAACTGATTTAAATCGGGCAGAGTTAAATCTAGAAACATCCAAACACTCACCCCCGTCAAAAACCCAAGAGCTTCTTGGTAAAAAACCCAATTGAGTGTAGGTTCCTCCGGGTAACGCCGGATTAGGGCATTGCCAAATGCAATTGAAATTGCATCAAGTAAAGGTGCAAGAGACAAAAGAAAGATGAAATCAAATTGCGGACGGATACAGATCAGCATTCCAACAAAACCTATGAGAAGTGAAATCCACTCCCTCCTTCCAACTTTTTCTTTGAGCCAGGTTGCCGCAAAGAGGGTCAGAATAACCGGGGACAGGTTGACGATGGTCATGAATTGTCCCAAAGGCAAATGACGGATGGCATAAACACCGATCAGAAATGGGAAAAAAACCAAGATCCCCCGGAAAATATGGACATGAAGGATTGTGGTTTGGAATCCCTTAAGACCATTTTGTATTACAATGTAAATTCCTACCACTAAGGCATTCAAACCGATCCATGGAATCACCAATGCCAAGGGATCCAACTCTTCCCGGAATAATTTAGTTAAAGCACTTAAAAGAGCGAAAAGAACCCAGCTTGAAACCCCCATCCATAGGAAACGAGAGGAAGAAAGCATTAATGTTTGTTGAGAAAAGGATGAAAAAAGAGTTTTTTGTTTGATTGATCAGTGGGTCAAACTGACCTAAAGATTTTTCCAGGAATTTATTCGTTCATGATAAACATCTTAAGTCCATTGGAATGGAAAGCAAACAAGATCAATCTATTCATCCGGTCTTTTTTTCATTGAGATGAAATCATGATGGAGGCTCAGCAGGATTTAGATTTCTTAACCTTGAGTATTATGGTTGGGGTGATTTTTTTATTGGCCGGAACGATCAAAGGCACCCTGGGTGTTGGTTTGCCGACCACTTCGGTTTCGGTGATGGCCTTGTTTCTGCCACCAAAGATCGCAATAGCCCTTGTTGTTTTTCCCATTCTTGTGACCAATTTCCGGCAGTTTTTTAATGCGCCGAACCGGAAGCCGGTGGCAATAAAGTTCCGATACATGGGGATCGCCATTTTCATCACCCTGGCTCTGACAACGATCTTCACCGCAAGTTTGGAATCAGAGCAAATCCGGATGGTGATTGGATTTGCGATCATTCTTTTTTGTCTAACTTCCTATGCTTTCCCAAATTACCATCTTCCCAAAAGGGGGGATTCATTTTTTCAGGTTTTTTTTGGAAGTCTTTCCGGAGTAATGGGCGGCCTGACTTCCATCTGGGCTCCACCTTTGGTGATTTACTTGATTGGGAAAAATGCTGACCGTGAAACATTCATTACAGCAGCAGGCTTCCTTTTCAGTGTAGGAAGTATCCCCTTGTTGATCGGTTTCTGGGCAAATGGAATGCTTTCCCTTGATTTGGGGATGCTTTCGATGCTGTGCATCATTCCAACCTTAATCGGATTTAGAATAGGGGAACTTGTCAGACATAAACTTTCTGCTGAACTCTTCCGAAAGGCCGTTTTATTGGCTTTTTTGGCAGCAGGCTTGAGGCTGATCTGGCTGGATTGATGGCTTCCTTAAAATGGTTAAACAGGCTTTGGTATGGATTCGATTTGATATCAGCACGCTTATATCAGACCATGAATGTTCAACAAAAAATTAATTCATGAAATGATCAATACTGAAAATATTATGCAGAAATGGAATTAACCTATACAAACATTGGATCGACAAGGCTAAGGGTGTCTAATCTTGGATTTGGCGCCACGGCCCTGGGAGGAATGCCTGACACCTACGGTTATGATGTCAGCGAAGATCAGGCGAGGGAAACACTTCATGGAATATTTGGAAGCAAGGTTCAGTTTCTTGATACTTCCAGGAATTATGGTTTTGGCCGAAGTGAAGAGAGAATCGGGAAAGTCCTCAAAGAAATCGGCGGGATTCCTGAGGGTTTTGTGATTTCAACAAAATTGGACCGGAATATGGATACCAATGATTTTGACGGTGAAAGAGCAAGGCGTTCACTTGAGGAGAGTCTCAGCGCTTTAGGGCTCGACCGGCTTCAGTTGGTCCATCTTCATGATCCGGAATATGCCAAGGACCTTGATCAGGTTCGTGGTGATCAAGGCTCGTTAAAAGCGCTTTTTCAAATGAAAGAAGAAGGATTGATCGAAGCGGTCGGGTTGGCGGCTGGAAAAGTTGAAGTCATGATGGAACTCCTGAAAGACTGGGAGTTTGATGCGATGATCACCCACAATCGTTATACCCTGATTAACCGGAATGCGAACAAATTGATTGACCTGGCTAACGAAAAAAATATTACGGTGTTAAATGCGGCGCCCTATTCCAGCGGAGTGCTGGCGAAAGGAAGTGAGACCTGCAGAAGGATGGTCTACATGGAGGCCAATGATGAAATGCTCGAACCGGTGAAAAAAATCGAAGAGGTATGTCAAAAACACCAGATTCCAATCGGTGCAGCAGCACTTCAATTTTCAATGAAATCAGAAAAAATAGCTTCAACCATCTGCGGAATCAGTCAACCGGATCAAATCCAGCAAACTCTGGACTGGGCTGAATATCCAATCAGTGAAGAAGCATGGAAAGAATTGATGGGTTTGGAAGCGAGTGATCAGGACCCTGAAGCAAACAGGGTCTACAAACCTGGATGAGTTCTTAGTTTTTCCTCTCAATAAAGATAATTGTGAACGTTAAGTGGTGAATTTGGACCTAGATCAATTTCAGGAACAAACGGTTTTATTGAAAAAAGAATTTCGGGATAAACATCCAAGATTTGAAAATCGATTTAAATGGTTGGAAGAAAAGCTCACGGAACAAATAGAAGTGATAGAAGAGCAAAATTCCTTAGGTAAATCCTCGATTCCCGAATTAGATTTTCATCGAATTGAAAACGGGAATGTTGAAGAGGTTGTGATCAAACAAATCAAAAAATCCGGGACCGTTGTCATTCGAAATGTTTTTCCAAGGGAAAGAGCCGAAGCGTGGTTTCAAAGCTTGGAAGATTATGTCCAGGAGAATGATTATTTTTCTAAACAAAAGGAAGGACTGGATCGCTACTTCAGCGACCTCAAGTCAGACCGTCCCCAGATCTATGGGATTTACTGGTCTAAAGCACAAATCGAAGCCCGGCAGGATGAAGCTATGGGGAAAACGAGGTTATTTCTCAACCGCTTATGGGATTTCGAGTCCAACGGGCAAAAATATTTTCATCCCGACCGGGAATGCACCTATGCAGATCGGATCAGGATGCGAGAACCTGGGGATCAAAGTCTGGGTTTGTCCCCTCACATGGATGCCGGTTCGGTGGAACGTTGGTTTGATCCGGCTTACGAACGAACCTATTCGAAAATTTTTGAAACCGAGTGGGAGAAATATAACCCCTATTCAGGAGCCTTTCGCTATGAGGCCGAGGGGATCGATTCTCCTGCAGTTTGCAGGGCCTTCAGGACCTGGCAGGGTTGGACCGCTCTGAGTTCGCAGGGACCAGGTGACGGAACTTTGCAGTTGATTCCCTGCATTGACACGATTTCCTACATCCTGATGCGACCAATGCTGGAAGATGTTCCTGATGATGTGCTTTGTGGAGCAGAACCGGGGAGGGCCCAGGCTGTAACCGCAGAATGGCATTCACTTCTGCTCAGAGGTTTGGTCAGCATCCCCAGGGTCGAACCAGGCGACACCGTTTGGTGGCACAGTGATGTTATTCATGGAGTTGAGAATATTCACCAGGGAAACCAGATGAGCAGTGTCATCTACATCGGTGCGGCTCCTTTATGTGAAAGAAACCAAACATTCCTTGAAAGACAAAAACCATGCTTTCTTGAGGGGAGAAGTTCTCCTGATTTTGCTGAGGAAGATTATGAAATGGATTTTCAGGGAAGGGCAGTGATGGAGGATCTCACTCCACTGGGACGGAAGCAAATGGGCTTTGATTCATGGTGAATGGTTTCTAATGACATCAGGAAAAAATTCAACATTGAAACCCGTTGTGACCATTCCTGCACGCATCGGTTCCACCCGTTTGCCGAGGAAAGTGCTCCTTGAAATCAACGGGAAACCAATGCTGCACCATGTGATTGAACGCTGCCTTGAAACGGAACTTGTTGAAGAAGTTTTTGTTGTCACCGACAGTCAGGAAGTCTATGACTCGGTTTCTTCAACGTCTGCAAAAGCCCTGATGAGTGATCCGGACTGTTCGTCCGGAACCGCAAGAATCGCTTCGGTGATCGATCAACTTCCCGGAGAGATCATCGTCAATGTTCAGGCGGACCAGCCTGTTGTCGAACCCGCTTTGATTGGAAATATCATTCAGGAGTTGGCCGATTCTGATGCTGACATCTCAACACCGGTATGGCTGATTAAAACCATTGATCAATTGAAAGATCCCGCATTGGTCAAGGTTGTATGCGGGCATCAGGGAGAAGCTCTTTATTTTTCCCGAAACCCGATCCCCTTTATACGTGACAGGGATATTTCAGAATGGATGGCTCATGCCGAATTCTTTGGACACCATGGGGTTTATGGATACCGTCGCAGCATCCTTGAAGATTTCCACTTGATCCCCGCAGGGAAATTGGAAAATCTGGAAAAATTAGAACAGTTGAGATTTCTTGAAGCAGGTTACCGTATTCAAACGGTTTTAACCGAACACGAACATCTATCCATTGATAATCCTGAAGATTTGGATTCAGTCAGTCTTCAAATCCAGTCAATTTAATAAAAAGATTCTCAGGAACGAATGATTTTAAACAAGGAAGGGACACCAAACAAAGTCAAAGAGGTATTTATGAAAGCAGGAAAAATTTGGGGTGAGACCGAGTTGGTTCATGCCAACAGCATTTTGGAATTTCACCGAATCAGTTTTAAATCAGGATTCAAATGCTCAGAGCATTTTCATCAATACAAATGGAATGGTTTCTTCTGTGAGAGTGGCAAATTGCTTGTCCGCGTATGGCAGAATGACCAGGCAGACCTGATTGACGAAACAATTTTGAAATCCGGGGATTTTACCAGGGTCAGACCAGGTTTTGTTCATCAGTTCGAAGGGCTTGAAGATGGAGTGGCTTTCGAGTTGTATTGGGCAGAATTCAGTCATGATGACATCATTCGTAAGACAGTAGGCAGCAGTGTCTGAATTTTATAAGAATATTCATAAAAAACCGTCTCTGATTGCGGGGCCCTGTGTGTGGGAAGGATATTCTCATGCAGAAGCAATTGCAGAAAAACTGTTGGCTGTCTGCGGAAAGCATGATGTTAATTTCATTTACAAAACCAGTTTTGATAAGGCAAACCGCAGCAGTTTAAAGGGCTTTCGGGGGGCAGAAAATGCAATTGAAGGATTTCGGAAATTAAAAAAGAAATTCAATCTGGAAATCTTAACGGATGTTCATGAATCTCATCAACCCAAGGAATTGGATGTTGTCGACATCTTTCAAATCCCTGCATTTTTATGTAGGCAAACTGATTTGTTAAAAGCTGCAGCCCATACCGGCAAGCCGGTGAATGTGAAAAAAGGACAGTTCCTCTCACCACAGGAAATGGGAAATGTTAAAGAAAAATTGATTTCTTTTGGCTGTGATCAAATCATCTTGACCGAACGTGGTACTACCTTTGGCTACAATAATCTGGTAGTAGATTTCAGATCCATCCCGATTCTCAAAACGTTCGGTTGGCCGGTAGCGATTGATGCAACGCACAGTGTCCAGATGCCTGGAAAACAGGGAGATCAAAGTGGCGGCGATAGATCTTTTGCGAAATACATGATGAGATGCGGGATGGTATGCGGTGCGGATGTGGTTTTTGCAGAAGTCCATAATGATCCTGATAACGCACCCAGTGACGGTCCCAATATGCTTCACCTTGATACATTCGAAAACTTTGTGAAAGAAATTCGGAAATGGTTTGATGCCTCACCTGAATAAAGCCGGGAATCTGGAGATCATCCAGAATTTTTTTAATGCGGACCTAATTGCTAGAGAACTGACACCTTCATGACATCTTCCTTCAATTTCTGTTCGATTCGGATGTCCCTGTATAGGGAAGGAATGTGAAAGAGATGGGAAGCGCATTGACAATCGGATGCGCCGAATCGTTTCATCGGGATGCTAAGTTCCGGGATTCTCTCCAAGAGCATGGCCCATTCATGTTCAAGTCTTCTCGGGTTTTCGGTATATAAGACTTGGCAGATAGCCATCTTCTGCAGTAGATAATCGATATGCCAGTGGCACTTTCAATTTTTTATTAGATGATGTTTAAGCCTGCCTCTAAGGCCTCCAGGTCCAAATGCACTCCTGACATAGAACAAAAGTCCGGAAGGAAACAGGAAGACTCCCTGTTTTCCGATATTTATCTTTTGTGATTTAGTGTTGGAAAGGGAAAGAAGGTAGGTGCCCTTGGAGGTAGGGATTGAATCAGAGTTGATCCTTTGCGTTTTCACGCGATTGTTCGATGCGGTTCAGAATTTCACAGTTGATTACTGCAAGTTCCAGCGAATCTAATATATGATCATCGAGCATCGGCTGATAACTTCCTGGCCCCGCCGCGCGTGATCTGGATTCTTTGACCAGCATCCCGTACTTTCCTGCAAATTCGTTGAGTTGGTCTTTTAATCTTTCGGTAAAGAGTTTGGATCGGTTGTATTCATTGTTTCTTTTGATCCATTCTTTAGCGACCCCGGACATCTGATGCAGTTTGTTAAAACTGAAACGGTCATCAGGATTCATATGCTTTTCCCAAAGTGAATCCAATCCCCAGTCGGCGACTTTATCGCCTAAGCGATCCATGAACGATTGTTTCTCTTTGAAGGTTTCATAGAGGTCAAATTTGATCACCACGGCCTGATCGGATTGTTTAACAGGTTTTTCTAAGGACTTGAGTCTGTTTTTTCTCCGATCGATGTCCTTTTGGATTCTTTTTTGGGAACTTCGCAGGGCTTGATATTCATCCTCTTCCTGATATCGCCCTTTCTCCATTTTATTGATTTCCTTCAGGACCTCTTTCAGGTTTTTCTCTGCCTGTTTGATGGAATTAGTTTCACTCTCAATTTGTTTTTCAATGTATTCTGGATTCTGATTGCTTTTTCTCTGCTCCTGTTTGCTTAAAATGGTTTTCTTCCTTAATAAAACGGGAACAAGGAATTCATCATCAGAAAAATTCCAACGATTGAAGAAAACGATATCGATGCTTTCAAAATCCGGAGATTTGAAGATGAACTCTGAGATGTTGGTTTCTTTTTCCTGGTCTTCCAAATGTTGCTGTTTGAATGTCTTGAATTTAGTTTCAAGTTCAGATGAGTTCATGAACGAGAGATATTTTCTGCTGTAATTCAATGCTACCATCCCATCAAGTGTCCTTGTTCCAAGGTCGTCGACAATCATGATTTTTACCAACCCCTTCATCAGACCATCCAGGACCGCCACTCCGGTAAGTTGTTCAATGGCTGTGGCAAAAATATAGTTAATCGCTTGGTGGTAAGGTTTTTCCACCTGGATCATCGAACGGTTGAGATGTTCAATTTTCTTTTTTAGTTTGATCTCATGAATGATTTTATGCCGTAACATCGCATCTCTTTGAGCCAGTTTTAAAAATGCACTACTCCTTTGACGCGAATGCAATGACTCGATCACCTCGAAACAACGTGTTTTTAGATTGTCAAAGTTTTTATTGTGAGTCTGCTCCAGTTTTTTGTAGTTGATTTTCGCCATCCCCTGGACCCGAAAAACCAGTCGTGGGTCAGCAGGTTTATGATCCGGAGTTTGAGGAAAGTCCCAGGGAAACTTGAGAATCCACTGAAATTTATTCTGTTCCTCTTCTTTCATCTCAAAAGTTTCCACCGGAACAATCACCTCGAGTGCATTGAATCGATTCCTTAAAGGGCCCTTCATTTTCTTCTGAAGTTCTTCAGGCAGCAGAATTAAGATTTTCTGGTTTTTGGGTCTGGTTTCCGTTTCGCCAACTTTTTCAGTTTTTTGGGCAACAGCTTCTGAAGTTTCTTCCGGGGGCATTGAAAAAATCGTTTTAGAGGGGTTCTTTGGTTATCTGATTTGATTGTTGATCATTTATTCATCCAAGTGAAAGCGGCTGAGGCTGTCTTTGTTCAGTATTTCTCGATCATCAAATACAGCTTTAAGCTTATTGGAAGAGACCTTGAGTTCCTTTGCTTCTTCACCATTGGGGTCGAGTTTCCCATCGGGGTCATAACCGTCCATGAATTTCATGTACTGCGCAGCAGTCTGCGTATCTCCAAAATAGATCTTGATTTGAAAGATGAGCAATGCCGTATGGATGATCACTGCGCCTTCCATATTCTGAAAAACCGGTTCTAAGGCCTTTACCACTTCTTCAAGATTGCTTTCTGCTTTGCTCCTCTGTTGGTTTTCCATCAGCACCTCTGCTTGAAATAGGAGCAGTGAGGCAACCTTTCTGAGAAAGGTGATTTTCTTTTTGGGATCCTTCTCTAATTCCGCAAGTTGATTCATGGAAAGAATCGCAAGATCATAAGAGAGCAGGGCATCATTCACACTACGGTCTTCGGTGAAGTAACTTTCTTTAGATTTTTGTGCTTCTCCAAAAAGCGATTTCGATTTTTCTCCCCAAACTTCATTGAGTTTCTCGACGTTGAATGGAGGTTAATCTGAATTTTGCTTTTTGAAGAAACTCAGGTCATTTGCAGAAAATCCACATTTTGGACAGGTGGTTACTTGAATCAGATTGTAATTGCAAAACTGGAGGTTGCCTGCAGGTTTTTCATAGGCAGGAACCCCGAAAATGTTGGGAGCCGTAATCATGCTCCTGGATCTTAATACGTAATGCGGGACACGAGGTTCATTGCAAAGGAAACAATGAACCAATCGCCCCATCAGAGAATCTTTGTTGGGTTTCAGAATGTTTTCGTCATGACCTGTGAATTGATCAGGATGAAGAATCTGTAAAATCCCATGGGGTTCCGCAACTTTCTGTTCAAATCTTCCTAAGATGGTAAAACTGCTCTGATCAAATTTGTCCTGATGTTGGCCGGCCATTCTGCAGGCTATCGGATCCCAGAAGCTCCCATCACTGCGGTGAAGTTTAAGGATGATTTTACAGTTTGGAGTCAGAGCCTGGCCGAAACGAAAGCTGAATTTTGAGTCGTGCAATTCGGTTAAGGTGATTTCCACGGTTTGGTTGCCGATCTGTGCAACAGCCTTGGGAAGGGTTGCTTCAAGTTGTGCACGCGCGGTCTTCCAGAGTTTGGTCAGGATATCAGGGGTGAACCCTAATAGTCTGCCGCTATAGAGAAAAAAACGGACCTCTCCGGGAGAAAGATGTGCATCTGCGACCATCAATTCGGAAAGGTACTTGAGCATGATGAACGGCTGCTTGGAGTCGATTTTTGCAGCAGGCATTTCAGGAGGTTTTCCCTGTTTGACAATGCCCATGATCTGTTCCACTTGAGATCGATCTTCAAGAAATCCCAGAGCTTCTTTCAAAAAGGCGGTTTCACTTTCATCGACTCTTCCGTCAGCAACAACCATTCCTGCGATGGCACGGGCAAACCAGTTTTTGTCTTCTGAATCTAACTGTTCAACATTGGGTAATTGCATTGTGTTCTGTGTTACGTTGGTAAATTAAAATCCATATCCGATCCCAATCAGGTAGTTGGTGGAACCCAGTCGCGAGTCTTCAGGACCATCCCCGCTAGCACCATCTAAAGTCATCAAGCCAAGCTCAGTGGTCCAATTTTCATAAACCCTAACTCCTATCCTGAATTCACTGACAAGCATGTTGCTTGATTTGCTCTTTTGTGTAAGTTGAAACTGGGTAACGGATTGTGCCATTCCTATGCCAGCGGTTACCTGCCATTCGGGATTGATCGGGAAGCGGCCTTTGAACAATCCACCAACATGCCGGCAAGCTATGTCAAATTCATCATTTCCAAAGGATTGGAAGTGTTGTGTTGAATAAAATCCTTTGACTCCAAACTGGTCTGAAGTCCACCACTCGAGCCAGAGAGCACGGTTGGTGATGCCCAGGCTCCGATGAGCCGAGGTGTGGGGGGTACTCATGATCATGAAATCATATCCTGCATGCCAGTCCTCATAGAGCCGTCCAACACCGCCGAAAACGGTTTCCGGGGATGCGGTCTTGGTTGTAGGAAGATCAACTGCTTGAATTTCATGAACGTTAATGATGAACAGCAGTAGGAAAAACCATCCAACTCTCTTTAGGTATCCATAAACACTCATCTCTGTTTTGCCCTGAATGTGGATGCATAAAAAACAGTTTCATTAAAAGCTAACGCCGTGTATGTCGAGGGTCAATTCACTTTTTGAAAGAATCCCATCCCAGGCATGGCTGGTGCATCAAAAAATGGTTTTTTACCGATATTGAACTTTCTTAAGCTGACAAAAAATAATTCATGAAACTCGAATTAAAAATCCGCAGGCTGGTCATTCAAATCGATGAAATTCATCTGGAAATGCAAAAAAAAGTGGATCCTCCTGCAAGAAAAGCCCTGGCGGCAGGAGTCTTTTATAATCCCTATGCAGGTCGATATGTTGAGGATCTCGAGCCCATGTTCGATCTTGGGGCAGAAATCGGAGGCCTGCTGGCGACCCGGGCTGTTGAGGCTCTTGGGGTGAAACCAGGATCGATTACGAGTTACGGGAAGGGGGCCGTGATTGGAACCGGTGGAGAAATCGAACATGCGGCAGCAATACTTCATCCCCGTTTCGGAAAGCCCGTCCGTGAGGCTGTGGAAAAGGGAGATGATATCATCCCCTCCACAAAAAAAATGGGAGGCCCCGGATCGGTCCTGGTGCTCCCGATCACAAATAAGGACAGCATCTGGAGTTTTGATCATATGGATGCAATGGAAATCTCCATTCCCGATGCTCCCCGTGAAGATGAGATGCTGATTGCCGTGGCGGTTGCCGATTCAGGAAGACCGCTGGCAAGAACAAGGATTTGATACAAAATCAGGAGAACGATGTTTAAAGCAATGATTTTACTGAAAAGACGGGAAGACAACAGCATTCAGGATTTCCGCAGCTGGTGGATTGGGGAACATGCACCCTTGGCACGTCAACTTCCTGGAGTTAGAAGGATCTGCTTCAATGTGGTCGAGTCGGAGGACACACTTTATGATGGAGTTTCAGAATTGTGGTTTGATTCCCAAGAAGATTTTGAAGCCGCCTACCAGACTGAAATCGGCAAAAGGGTTGCTGCTGACTCGATGGCGCATGTCAGTCGAAGGGACCGGATGTTTGTCCAGGAAAACATCCTGGAGCCTGATGCATGAGTGAACTAACACCATCCCTCCTTCATGATTAAGCAAAGAGAGTTCGGAAATGCCGTTTGATCACCTTATTCAAAACATCAATCTTCCCGACGGGACTGAAGGGGTGGATGTCGGGATTCGTGAAGAAAAGATCATCGCAGTTGAAAAAAACCTGGATGCTGAAGCATCAGTGACCACTGATGGCAGCAACTGCATGCTTTCCCCGCCGTTTGTGGATTCCCATTTTCACATGGATGCGACCCTCAGTCTTGGACTGCCTCGGTTGAACCAGTCTGGGACCCTGTTGGAAGGAATCCAGCTCTGGGGAGAATTGAAGCCCGATCTGACCCAGGAGGCCATCAAAGACCGGGCCTTGCGTTATTGTGATCTGGCGGTTTCCCAGGGACTGCTTGCCATCCGGAGTCATGTGGATGTTTGTGATTCTCGGTTGCTTGCGGTGGAAGCCTTGCTCGACGTTCAAAAGCAGGTGAAGCCTTACCTCGACCTGCAGTTGGTGGCATTTCCCCAGGACGGCTTCTACCGTTCAGAAAATGCAGAAACCAACCTCCTCAAGGCCCTGGATCTGGGAGTGGAAATCGTGGGAGGCATTCCGCATTTTGAAAGGACGATGGAGGATGGAAGGCGTTCTGTCGACGCATTGTGCAGGATTGCCGCGGAACGGGGATTGATGGTGGACATGCACTGTGACGAAAGCGACGATCCGATGTCACGCCATGTTGAGAGCCTGGCTTCGGCGACATTGAGGTTTGGACTCCAGGGGAGGGTGACCGGATCTCATCTGACGTCGATGCATTCGATGGATAACTACTATGTGAGTAAGCTGATTCCCCTGATGGCGGAATCGGGAATGCATGCCATCGCCAATCCGTTGATCAACATCACCATCCAGGGGAGACAGGATGTTTATCCTAAAAGACGGGGGATGACCCGCGTGCCGGAATTGATGTCTGCCGGCATCAATGTCGCTTTCGGCCATGACTGTGTGATGGACCCCTGGTACCCTCTCGGCTCTGCCGACATGCTGGAGGTGGCGAGTATGGGATTGCATGTGGCCCAGATGACCGGGGTCGAGGCGATGAAATCCTGTTTTCAGGCGGTCACGGCAAATGCCGCCTGCATCATGAACCTGGAAGGATACGGAATCAAACCGGGCTGCAATGCGGACTTGGTGCTTTTGGAAGCAAGGGATCCCATTGAGGCGATCCGTTTGAAGGCGAAACGCTTGATGGTGATGCGCCGTGGAAAAGTCATTGCTGAAACTCCTTCCAGCCCGTGCAGTTTAAATCTGGAAACCCGCAGGAGTGAACTCGACCGTCGTTTTGTCTGACTTCTGACTACTCATCACCAGGAGGCCTCGGCGGACATTGCCATTTCACCCGCAGGCCCCCTGATCCACAATTTGCCTTTCCCTTCATCCTCGATCCCGCAGATTCCAATTTCTTCTCCGTCAAAAACCGGACTCATCGCTCTAAAATTAAAGCGTCTGAGGTGCGCGCCTTGTTTGTAACGCCTGCATAAGTCGAGCAGAAGAGTCGCCTGCAGAGGACCATGCACCAGTAACCCGGGATAACCTTCTTCTTCGATGCAGTAGGAACGGTCGTAGTGGATCCGGTGGCCGTTGAAAGTCAATGCCGAATACCTGAAAAGCAGGACTGGATCCGGGACAAGACTCCTCTCCCAGGACGCTCCCTCAGGGGATGGCTTGAGTTCGGGTTTGGGATCATCCGCTTTGGGTGATTCCCGAAAAACCAAAGTTTGTATCTCACACAGGCAAATCTCTTCCCGGATACTGTATTCATGCCTCAGTTTGACAAAAACCAGATTCCCCGTTCGTCCTTGTTTATGAACCGCTGAATCAAAATTGGATCGCCGTACCACTTTTTCTCCTACCACAAGCGGACGGATGAATTCGATGTCACTCCCGGCCCACATTCTTCGGGGGAGATTGATCGGCGGAATAAAACCACCACGTCGACCATGCCCGTCATGACCAAGTTGCGAGTGAGGAGTATTGCTACGGGCAAGCATCCAGTGAATTCCCGGCGGTGCAGGTTCTCCCTCATTCGCAGAAGGTTCTCCGGTGTCCAAAACGGCATGGTACCCCTCAACCTTAAGCGGGCTCAGGATTTCCTCAACCCGTTCTTCGTGTCCTTTCCATTGATTCAGTGATTCTATTTCGGCGGTCAGATCGTTCATTTTAAGAATGGTTCTTGAGGTTCGTTAAATCTGTCTCAAACCAGCGGCACAAAGGAAAACAGTCCATGGGTCGAGGTTTGGAATTGATTGCTAGGGGTTTTATGGATTCGCAGCATTTCACAGCGATGGGATTGCCCCACCGGGGAAAGCAGGATTCCATCCAGAGCAAGTTGTTCTTTGAGCTGGGCAGGGATGTTTTGAGCTGCGGCGGTGACAATGATCCGGTTGTAAGGAGAATGCTCCAGATCACCGAGTTTGCCGTCCCCGGCCAGGACGGTGACATTGGAGATTCCGGATTTTCGGAGGTTAGCTCGTGCCAGAACAGCCAATTTTTCATGACGTTCAATGGTCACCACCTCTTTTGCCAGCAGGCCCAGCAAAGCAGCGTTGTATCCGCAGCCGGCACCGATTTCAAGAACCCTGTGTTCGGATTCGACCTCCAGCAGTTGGAGCATCAGCATCACGGTGGTGGGTTGTGAAATGGTCTGTCCTTCTCCGATGGGCAGGGGATGGTCCGCATAGGCCTGATCCGCAAATGAGGTCTCCACAAAATATTCCCTTGGAATCTCCATGAATGCCTTCAGAATCCTTTCGGAAGTGATCATCCTGCTGTTTTTCCAGTAACTGACGAGGGTCTGTTTTTGCTTTTGCCGTTCACTCAGATGCGAGTGAACTTCTTCTTGGAATAGAACTGCCATCAAGCCTGATCCACGGTTCAAAAAATCAGTTTTAATCGGTGCGTCAATTAATCGTCTGGCAGTTCTTTTGCTTCAGAATACTGCTGGAAAGAAAGAGACCCACTCATCACCTTAAATTGAGAATCCCTTTTGTCAAGTGCCTGGTTCCGGATGAGTGATGAATTGGGTTGTATTTATAAAGGTCTGCCGATAGCGTGTGATGCGGTTGGTTCACTTTCCTGAACCGATTCACTCCGGAAACCATTGAAACCATGAGTTTACTGATTACCGATTCAGGATTGGGAGGCTTGTCGATGCTGGCACACCTTGCCCTCGAGCTGGAATCGAAAATGATCGCTGTAGCAGGGAGTGAGATGGAAATGGTTTATCTGAATGCCGTTCCGCGTGATCATTACGGTTACAACGACATGACTTCTGCTGAAGAGCGGGTTCGGGTTTTCAATGGTCTGTTGGAAAAAGCCGAGGACCGCTTCCAACCTGAAAAAATTTTTGTCGCCTGCGGTTCGCTCAGTGCCCTGCTCGATGAAGTCCCCTATGTGGAGAAGCATCGTCAAAAAGTTCAGGGGATAGGTTGGATCGGTCGTCAGTTGTTAACGGAAGCGATCCAGGAAAAGCCCGATGCTCCTGTGTTTGTTTTTGCGACTCCGGTCACCGTCAGTGAAGGGCTTTATAGCGCGACCGGCCTATACGGAATTCAAAGACCTGAGGTATACATTGAGCAGCCATGCCCGGGGTTGGCCAATCAGATCTCCTCGAAGCTGGAAGAAAGGGCTATTTTTGCGGAGATCATGGAATGCTGTCAAAAAGCCCTGGAGTCTGCTGAAAGCGATTTAAAATTCAATTCACATCAGGATCCCATCGTTTTCCTTGGCTGCACCCATTACAGTTTCCGCGCGGACCTTTTTGTCGAAGCCTTTTCTGATTTAGGATTTCCAAAGATCACTCTGCTGGACCCGGTACCTGCATCCGCGATGTCCCTGGCACAAGATCAATTTTTTTCCGAAGGAACTAACGGAATCAGGATCGATTTTGTTTCTCCCTACAGGCTTCCGGACGTGGAGCAAAAAACGATTGCAACCCTGCTGGATCAAATCAGTCCAATCACGGCGGAGGCTTTCCGGAATGGACGGGTGATGCCGGAATTGGCGGATTGACCAAAATGGGATTTCCTTTTGAAAGCGCCTGGCAATCCAGGATCGAACGTAAAATTCCAGCCGGATCATCAGGCGGGCAAGCCCTCCATTTTTGCAGCGTCAAAATCGAAGAGCATGAAGCATCGCTGAAGCCGGATGCGGAACATTTTTTCAGCTATTGGAAGGAAGAAGAAGAACTTGCTGAAGATGTCGTTCTCTTGCTGCATTTCCAACGGAAACGTCAAGAACCCTGGGATGAAAACCGTCTCTGTGTCTTCCAACAGCTTTATGAATTAGATCCGAAAAGAAAGGAGGATCGAATCCGGGGATGTACCTGGAAAGGAGTAAGTGAATCGCTGGAATGGCTCAGTCTGATTGTTCCGGGAACCGAAACACCGCTGGAAGTCATTGCCCAACACTTTGGGGCCGCGGTTGTTTCCCCGCAGGAACCGATGCGCCTCGATGTGCTTCAAATTCCCAAACCCTGGGGGTATGAGGGTTGGTACACCGGGGTGGAAAAACGCGGGGTGGCATTGATCCATGATCGATTCGGCAGGACGGAATTGCCCTACGCCCTTGGATTGTTTCCTGAACCATTGCTGAATGGTGCTGATGAGCAATTGATTCTGCTGAAAACCCTGAACCCGGTTCGGGAAGAAGTACTCGGAGATCTCTATCTGGAGATGCATGAAAAGAAATGGGAGGTCTATGTTGTCACGGCTCTTGATCCCCAGGCATGGCCTTCAGGAAAGGGACAGATTCTGGCCGGATTGAACCCGGAAGTGATTTCACGCTACCGGGAACGCTATGGGGAGAATTGGTCGGAACCCTGTCTCAGGGATTTTCAGGAGCAGATCAGAGAATATGAAATAATCCGTAGAGAACTGGATCAACTGCTTGACCGATTGAAACAGGAGATTGGCCTATCGGAGAGTGAAGCGATCAGTCCCGAGCAGATGGTGGAACTGGAACAAAAACTCCCGGAGGATCTCAGGCAGGAAGAGAATGAACTCAGACAAAAAGCCTATGCATACATCGGCCGTGTTTCTGTGGAAGTCGGGGATGTGGTGACTTTTCCTGCATTGCAGGTGCATTCACTCCAGCATGGAATCCGGGTGATCGAGTTCCAGAC
>OZSS01000319.1_pt1 | contig 22556 bp, 18 predicted proteins | sample 1779911 | NCBI WGS metagenome assembly OZSS01 (sample SAMEA2603589, study PRJEB24840) | metagenome | biome: Water; feature: Photic zone; material: Seawater sample | place: Mediterranean Sea | collected 2013-11-12 | depth 10 m
CAATCAAGACCGATACTTTGGAGTTCCTAAGCATTCGCTACACCGATGAACAGATTGCAATGGCCCAAAGCAAACGGTCCGATCGCACCTATAAAACTCTACTTGGCTTAAGCAGCGGAATTTCCAGAGCCAGGTATTTTCATCCGGATATTTTTTCCGCTGATCAACTTTACGACCTATCCAAAGATCCGGATTCGCAAAAAAACCTCGCGACCGATCCAAGATACGCTGGGCAACTTAAGAAAATGAAAAACATGCTTACAAAAACGGTGAAGAACCTAGGCTCGCGCCCATACGGTGATTTCGTGCCGGGAGAAGGAACCAGCGATGCAGAAGCCAGTCAGAAAGTATTGGACCAGCTAGCAGCTTATCACGCCAAAGAAAACAAAAAGAAGAAATAGGATAAAAACGAGGTGAATGAGAGTATTGATGTCCGAAGGTTTATAGGGCATGGTTAGTAAACCGTTCCCATCTAAACAAATTTTTCTACACCTTCCGTTCATAAGATAAATATAATGAGTAACATCAAAAAGAGTGATGCTATAAAAGGGGCCTTTTTTGGTGCTGTCGTTGCGGATGCACTTTGCTTGGGAACTCATTACGAATACGACGCCCAAAAGATTTATGAGGCCTATGGGAAAAAACCGATTGAGAAATTCATGTCTCCCGGTGAAAGGATGGGCGGTCAAACTCATGGCATTGGATGGGGCGAGAGAAACTATCATCCCGGTAAAAAAGCGGGCGGCACCACCGACTACGGTGATTATAATATTTTAGTCTTAGAGCATTTGTCTGAAATAGCTGATCCACCCAGACCGTTCAGTGTCCCCGCGTTGATTCCCCATTGGATGAAACGACTGGAACAGAGTTGGGGTTCATGGATCTGTACCATGACGCAAGAGACCTATGCTCAGGTCAAGCAAGGCGTTCCGACTGAACAATTGGGGGGCATATCCAATGCCATGGCTATACGCCACGTCGCAGCCCATGGCTATTATGAATTGGAAGAGGAGCTTGTCGATGTTGCCAGAAAGTCAATGTTTACACACAAAGACGCTCATGCCCTTGGTGGCGGAGAATTTTTTGCCCGTGTGACACACCGTGTGATCGATGGCATGAAGCCAAGTGAAGCTATCGAAGAGGTTGGCGAGCAGATGGGCGGCTTTTTTAAGGACAAAGCGCTACAGGCAATAGCCAAGGTTCAAGAAGAAGCGGACCCAAATTCCGCCCTTTTCAAAGAAGCGTTTAGCGACGATCTCGCGCTTACCAGTATGGCCAGACTCTGGGATGTCGGCCGCTCGGAACCGATCAAGGTAGGAAAAGCAAGCCCAACGGAGGGAACTCTACCGGGTGCCGTTTACTTTATTTTAAAATATGCCGAGCAGGAAGAGGGACTAAAAAAGGCCATGCAGGGCAATGCCATGGTAGGTGGCGACAATGCATCCCGTAGTATCGCGATCGGCATGGTACTTGGAGCTTATAAGGGGGTTAAGGCAATTCCGCCAGAGTGGAAGGAAACACTCGACCAATGGACCTATTGCGACAATTTGTTAAAAAAGCTCCCCTTGCTCAAGAATGTAACAAGCACCGAACCCTGACATAAGCCAGACAACCTAGTCCGAAGTAGCCGAAGAAAAGCAAGCGGACTTTGTTCTGCAAATCCGTAAGAAAAAAGGGTTCAAACACATTTATCTTTTTATGAAAGTCAAAAACGAAGAAGCAATGGCGAATTTCATCCTCAAAGAGGCGGAATCCAAAGAATCCCTCAGAAAAAGAATCAGCGAATCTGGATGGAAATATTATACGGGGCGTTACTTATTTGGTCTGATTAGATACCTGCTTCTGTTCGGCATGCTTATTTATTTCGTTATAATTGGCTATCTACCACTTTGGGGGCTATTTGCCATCGCAATAGCGATGTATGCATTACTGGAATCTATAAGGAATGCAGGGCGGGTAGATGCAATGATTAAGCTTTCTGAATTCGATTCGAATGCAACAAACGCATTTTTAAAAGCGAGTCCAAACCAACAAGAGACTTAAACTCAAGACCACGATTGAATTCGTGGCTTCGTAATCACTACACTCCCCGACACCCATGAATATCCGTCCTCAAAAGCTTCTACTCCAATTCGTATTTATTCTTTGTGCATTTTCCACTGCATTCTCTGCAAAACCAAATGTCGTGTTCATCATGGCAGACGACCTGGGATGGGCCGACACTACCCTCTACGGCCACACAGCACTCTATGAAACCCCGAATCTTGAACGGCTGGCCAAGCGGGGAATGCTTTTCGAACGGGCTTACACCGCCAGCCCTCTCTGCTCCCCTACCCGTTCAGCCGTGCTCACCGGACTTCACCCCGCTCGAACCGGACTGACCGCACCCACCTGCCACCTTGCAGGCGAACCGATCCTACGACCCAGTCTCAAGCTCAAGACACCCGCCCACCACAAACTGCTCACCCTCACAAAGGTGAACCGGCTCGACACAGAATATCCGAACATAGCGAAAACTCTTAAGCAAGCAGGCTATCATACGGCTCACTTTGGAAAATGGCACCTTGGAAGAAGCCCCTTCACTGCACTTGATCATGGCTTCGATGTCGACCTCCCCAATTGGTATGGTCCAGGACCGGCGGGCAGTTACGTGGCTCCATGGAAATTCCCAGATTTCAAGGAGGCTTATCCGGGCGAACACATTGAAGACCGGATGGCAGATGAGATTGATGCCTACCTCGAAAAACGTGCGGAGGATCAAAAACCTTTCTTTATCAACTACTGGCAATTTTCCGTACATGGCCCATTCAATGCAAAAGCCGACTATATCGAATCATACAAAGACAAAGTAGACCCTAACGATGCCCAAAATTCACCCACTTACGCGGCCATGGTCAAGTCACTCGATGACAACGTGGGGCGGGTACTCGATCAATTAGATAAGCTTAAACTCAGTAAAAACACCCTGATCTTCTTCTATTCCGACAATGGTGGGAATATGTACAGCCAGGTGGACGGCACCACTCCGACCTCCAACCGACCATTACGCGGAGGAAAAGGAAACAACTGGGATGGAGGTGTACGGGTTCCATGCATTGCGGTTTGGCCCGGGCATATTGAGGAAGAGTCGAAATCGGAAGAACTTATCTCATCAACTGATTTCTACCCGACAATCCTCGATCTCCTTGGAATCCCGAAAGATCCAGCCCAGACCTTTGACGGCCTTTCAATCCGTCCCGCCCTGGAAGGTAAGCCCATGGATAATCGACACATCTTCACCTACTTCCCCCACGCCACCAATGTACCCGATACTTTGCCCAACAGCGCCGCCATTTATGATGAGGAATGGAAACTCATACGCTTGCTTCACAATGCGCCCAACGGAGATCACGAACATTGGTTATTCCATTTAAAGAAAGATATCGGGGAAAGAAACGAGGTCTCCAAGAAGTACCCCAAAAAAGTTGCGGAACTTGCTAAGGAACTAGACCAATTTCTCTCGAAAACCGGGGCCATCTATCCGACCCCAAACCCCAATTACAATCCGGATCATGCATCCACTCCCAAACCCAAAAAGACCTACTCCGCGGCACAATTCAAAAAGATGGATAAAAATAAAGACGGCTTCCTCAACCTCAAGGAATACATCGGTAACCCGGAAGGCCGGAACGTGCCCGCACTCAAAAAGCAATTCAGTCGACGCGATGCCAACGCCGACGGCAAGCTCACGCTGGCGGAATTGAATAAATAAGCCTTTGGCAATGATTCTTTCACTCGTTCTCGATAGTCTCGATTAACTAAATGGATCCATCTTCGATCAAAAATATCTTTTGGGATGTAGACGGGGTCTTAGCGGATCTGAATCATGCTTACTATCATTTCCTGACCGGGCATCCCAACTATCGGGATCAATTCAAAGGCTTAAAATGGGAGCAACTTCCTGAGGTTCTACCAATCCTTCCCGAGTATGGTGCCCTGGAATTGAAAACCCACCCGAAACTGGGAACCGAGATGGATCGCGACTTTTGTGCGGATCAGGCCTTTTTCAGAGATCGCCCACTTTACCCCAAAGTGATCGAAGTCCTTAAGGAACTCAATCAATTGGGCTACCGTCAGTTTACCATGTCGGCGACCTTTGATGTCGGGGCAAAGACTGCGTACCTTCGGGATATCCTTTCACCCGTTACTGATTTCCTCACCATTGAATGTGTGCAGCATGGGGAGTTCATGCATGATACTGCCAAAATTGACCGACTCCGGGACTGTTATCAAAAATACAATCTCAACCCCAAGGAGACCATTCTAGTCGATGACCGGATCTATAACCAGTACGCGGCCATCGAATCCGGTGCCCATCCTGTCCGTATGCGTTGTGAATTCACAACCGACTCACCAACTGAATTGTCGTGGATACCTGAATTTGCAAATATTGAAGAGGTCAAAGACTGGTTACTTCAAAAGCAAAAAGTTTAGCGTTAAAATCAATTCAAATACGTATTGGTTAAGATACAGATGACGAGCTGGATCAGATTGAAAAATTATCGCGATACCCTTAAATATATTTGTCATAAATCATGTATTTTCAGATATTCTTCATTAACCTCCCCTTTGTAATTAGTACCCTATGATTTTTACTCCCAACAGGATTGTACTCTTTATCACACCCGCGATTTCTTTTTTTTGCTGGTTTCAAGCTTATGCAAAGCCGAAGGTATCCATCCCCAAAAGCATTGAGCCTTTTTTCGAAAACTACTGCTTTGACTGCCACGATGCTGATACCGCCAAGGCTGACCTTAATCTGGAAGGACTGACCCGGTCCATCTTCGATGTTGCGGATGCCCAAAACTGGCAGGATATTCTCGACCAGCTCAACTCGGGTGAGATGCCGCCGAAGAAGAAAGCGCAACCCGGCAAAGAGGAATTGGCCAAGGTTGTCGGTGATCTTACTGAATCCTTACAATCCGCCCAGAAGATGCTCCAAGACAGCGGAGGAGAGATTGCCCTGCGCCGATTGAACAAGCGTGAATACATTACGACCATCAAGGATTTAATGGGAATCCGGATTAATGGAGAGAAACTCCCGGATGATCCGAGCGGTCGGTTTGACACCATTGGACAAAACCAGTCACTGACCGCGATACAACTGGAAAGCTATTTCAAATTTGCTCAGGAAGTCGCCAAAACCGCTCTACATTGGGCTTGTGAGCCACGGCAGGAATCCAAAGTGCTTGAACGACGGGAGTTTGCCAATACCGAAACCCGGAGCAAGCGGATCTATGAGTTCATGGAAAAAGTCAGGTTGGTCAAGAAAGAGGGAAAAACGCCCGCCGAAGTCGGACTAACCCAAGAAGAATGGAAAAAGTACGACACGGATGGACCGAATGCGCAAAACGGCGTATGGAAAGGTCAGGAACAGTACTACCAGAGAAATATGCACATCCATGACAAGGGACGCATGTTGTCACATGATCTGCTTGTGGAGCATGTGGGGGTTTTCTTCCGCCACGATGCGAGAGCTCACTATCGGGTTCGGTTTTGCGGCGGAGTCGTCGATGGTGTAAAAGTACGCCGGGGTGTTCGTCTGATGGTGCACAATGGAAGATTCAACGGTAAGCACGGTAGAGCTATCGGTAGTTTTTGGATTCAAGGATCGATAGACCAACCATCGGTACATGAGGCGGAGTATCATCCGGTATTCGCACCCGACTTTCGCCCGAAACACTGGCACCAATCCCGCAAACATGTCTTTGCACTCGAAGACAAACGGGGCGGACCCGGGTTTGAACAGTTCTACCACCACTATAAACCGATCGAACCAAGTGCGCCGAAGGATACAATCTTTGCCAAATGGATGGAAGTTGAAGGCCCGTTCTACGGTCCCAAATCACCTTTTGAAAACCTGATTGAGAAATTTCAAGTGACATCGGCATCCGACGAAGAGATCGATTTGTCCGCAAAGAATTTCTTAGCTGAGTTTGGCAAAGTTGCTTATCGTAACCGAACCATCCCCAATGAGTATCTGGAAAAGCTGTTCGCATATTACCAACAACAGCGAAAGTCCGGACTCGGGTTTCGTGAAGCAATCATTAATCCCCTGGCGATGATCCTTACATCCACTCGCTTTCTTTATCTATGCGAACCGGATGACATTCAAAAACAACCAACCAAGCTAAGTAACAAAGAAAGCGAAAGGGCTCTGTCAAATCAGGTAGTCAGCAAAGAACAAGCAAAAGAAAAGTCAAAAGTACTCGACGCTTACAGCGTAGCTAATCGTCTTTCATACTTCCTTTGGAGTGGCACACCCGACGAAGAACTTAACCGGCTTGCCGAAGCAGGCGACCTGCAGAAACCCCAAATCATAAAACAACAGATTGATCGAATGCTGAAGAGCCCGAAAGCGAATAATTTCTTTAAGGGGTTCATGGCACAGTGGACCCATTTGAAACGTTTTGACTCGCTTGGCCTTGATTCGAAATTATTTTTGCATCGCACCGACGGAATGATTCATTCCTCAAAACAGGAGCCCATTGAGTTCTTTAAAGTCCTAGTGCATGAGAACCTAAGTGCGTCGAACCTGATCGATTCCGATTTCGTAGTGGTGAACGGGGTGCTCGCTAATAAATATGGTTTGTCCAAGCACTACGATGGAGATGGATTTCAGAAAGTATCCATCCCGCCCGTTTCCCCACGAGGGGGGTTAATTACTCAGGCAGCCTTTCTTTCATCGGGAACAATGGGCAGTCGCACATCACCCGTCATTCGGGGATCCCTTGTGAAAGAGATTCTGCTTAATGATCCTCCTCCCCCTCCCCCTCCGAATGTTCCTGAGTTGATCGCATCCACCACAGACCCCTTACCCAGTGTACGTGATCTCGTGGAGCTTCACCAACAAAAGGCCCAATGCGCTTCCTGCCATGCCCGCTTTGACTTCATCGGACTGGGATTGGAAAACTTCGATGCGGTCGGTATGTGGCGGGATCAAGAATTAGTTACCGATGTTGAGCATTTTCGACAGCTGGCCAACCCGAGTGCGAAAAGAAAGCTTTACCCTGTGGATGCCAGTGGGGAACTTCCCAATGGAGAAAAGTTCAAAGATGTCCATGGACTGAAAGCCGCCCTCATGAAACAGGAAAGACAGGTGGCCGCCTCCCTTTTTGAGGGGCTTTTATGTTATGCCCTCGGTCGGGACGTCAGTTTTACCGATCGTCCGATCATCGAAAAAGCCCTGAACGAACTGGAGAAAGAAAAATATCCAGTCCGTGACATGATCAAAAAAATCGTCCTCAGCGAACCCTTCTCAAAGTCATAATCAAAAAAGAATTGATAAGAATTTTATTTCAGAGACATATTATAATCATTAACATCCAAGTAATACGATGAACCTCTCTACCAGTTCCAACCGCAGGTCCTTTCTCCGTAACGGAGCCAAGGCGATCACCCTCCCCTTTCTTGGCAGTCTCCTACCAACTGCGCTTCAAGCTTCCACGAATAGCACCCTGGCCGGTAACACACCCAAGAGGCTGTTGTGGATGTCGATGGGCCATGGTCATATGGAAAAACACTTTTATCCGGAAGATTCCGGCTCGCTGGCTGACATTTCTTTGCCACCCGGCTGGGACCCGATTAAGAAAAACCTCCGTCACACCACTTTGGTATCCAACTTCTCCAACATGCAAAACAAACAGCCGCATGAAGGAAGTGAAGCGGTTCTTACCTGTGCCAACGTGATCGGTTTTCCGGGAAAAGCACGGCACAACAGTATATCCTGTGATCAGGTTGCGGCCGCTCACCTCGGAAAGGATACCCGCTATCAGAGCCTGCAGCTTAATTGTCCCAAAAGTGACACCGGAAATGGACACGGAGGTGTGGCGATATCCTATCGGGAGGATGGCAGCCCGCTGACTGGTTTGGATTCTCCCCTCGAAGTTTATCGGCGCTTATTCGGAGGTAATGTTTCCAAGGAAGAAGTCCTAAATACCCTCAAACAACGAAAGAGCATATTTGACATCCTCGAATTCGAGAGCAGTTCCACCAAACGAATCCTCGATCGGGAGGACAGGGAAAAACTCGAAGAATACACCACCAGCATCCGAGATATCGAGCTAACCATTAGCCGCGAGGAAGAATGGCTGGATGTTCCCTATCCAAAGGCGCAAATGAAAGCTCCCGATGATCAACAGGTTTTGGTCAGCGGTTCCCACGGTGAAAAGGCAATCCGTACCATGCAGCAACTCATTCTTGCGGCCTGGAGAACTGATTCCACCCGAGTGGTCACCTACCGCATGCCCGATGCCGGCCTTCTCAAAAGCATGGATATTTCCTCCACACCTCACACACTTTCTCATTACGGAAGCAATTCCTCCCTTCATGAACTGAATCTTCGACGCACCCGCAAATGGATGGAATTGTACTCCAACTTTATTGACCAGTTGCGATCCGCCAAGGACCCCATGGACCCCAACGGAGGAACTCTCTTCGACAACAGCCTGGTTTATTGCGGTGGAGGCTTACGTACGGCTCACCGCAACACCAATGTCCCCTGCCTGCTCACGGGCGGTGGCTTTAAAGGACTTACCCACGGTCAGCACCGGTTCGCCCCAAATAAAGACACTCCACTGGCCAACCTCTGGACCACCATGCTCCAGGATGCCGGAGTCGGAGTCGACCGCTTCGCCGACGCCAACGCCACGGCCCATTCCATCTGGGGATAGTTTCTGATAAACGAATGTGTAGATTAGCGACCGCTAACTACGATTCTTCTATTTTGCATCACAGATGAATAAGTTCCGTTTCAAAAAAAGTAATTAATTATCACTTATTCGAAGCATCGATTTAGCTTTCTGAAAACATAAACTTCAATTAACTGGATAGAAAGGAAGAGATGGATTCTTTAACTCAGTTAACCTTTGGGGCCGCTTGCGGGGAAGCCATACTGGGTAAAAAGGTCGGAAGGAAAGCTCTTATTTGGGGAGCAATTCTTGGAACCTTACCGGATCTTGATGTGTTCATACCGCTAGGCAGTCCGGTGGATGATTTTGTGTATCACCGGGGATTTAGTCATTCTCTTTTTCTCCTCACTGCCCTGTCGCCTGTTTTTGCCTGGCTCATCACAAAAGTTCATAAGGATACCAAGCCCTTATTAAATAAGTGGATGCTCCTTACCTTCGTTGTGCTCAATGGAAGTGTTCTTTTGGATCTGTTCACCATTTATGGAACTCAGATCTTCTGGCCGTTGGACACCACCCCGCATGCCGTCCCCGCCCTATTCATTATTGATCCCCTCTTTACCCTTCCGATCTTGATTGGGGTATCAGGTGCCCTGTTTATAAAAAATCACAAACTAAATTTTATCGGATTAAGCCTGAGCCTTGCTTACTTGATTTGGGCACTGGGAGTAAGTGTCTTCGTAAATGGAAAAATGGAAGAGAAATTAAATGAACAGGCTGTGCCCTATTCTCAATTCATATCCTCGCCTGCTCCTTTTACCACTCTACTTTGGCGAACGGTGGGGATTCATAATGACCAGTATTTCGAGACCTACTATTCTCTATTCGACGGAGATGCACCGCTGTCAGTGAATTTCTATCCCAGAAACCTGTCACGAATGACAGGGATGGGTGAACATCCTCCGATTGCCAAACTGGAAAAGTTTACCCGCGGTTATTTTGCGATGTCTGAAAATAATGGATCCATTGCCATGACCGATTTGAGGATGGGATCCGAGCCAAACTATGTTTTTCAATTCCGAGTCGCAGAGCTTAAGGAGACCAAAAACATCCCTGCTAAACCAATAAGACTTGAGGCTATTCGTGACTGGAGCCAATTGCCCTGGCTCTGGGCGAGAATCTGGAGCAAGCAAGCCAATCCCGAATAGAAATAATTAGAGTCTTTTTTGAAGATTTTAAAAAAAAATCACTTTTTTGAATCTAATTTCAAAAAACGAACGAATACTCATGTGGTGTCAAATAGTAGACACATAAATTTTAACCTAAATTAAATCACATGAAAAAAGTAATCGCATCCATAATCTCACTCGTAACGATGGCATCCCTAGTAGTAGGTGCTCCCAAAAAAGACATTGTCGATACCGCGGTCGAAGCGGGCAGCTTCAAAACTCTTGTCACAGCTGTTAAGGCAGCAGGTTTAGTTGATACACTAAAAGGAGAGGGCCCTTTTACGGTTTTTGCCCCTACTGAACAGGCTTTTGCCAAATTGCCCAAAGGCACTCTTGAATCACTACTTAAACCAGAGAATAAAGACACGCTTGCCGGTATTCTGACTTATCATGTTGTGGCCGGGAAAGTGAAAGCAAAACAAGCTGCCAAGCTTGACTCCGCAAAAACGGTTAATGGTGCGGAAATAGCCATCAAGGCAAGTGGTAAGAGTTTGACGATTAATAACGCAATGGTAATCAAAGCTAACATCAAAACCTCTAATGGAATCATCCATGTCATAGATACAGTTTTGATTCCTGAAACCAAGAAAGTATCCAGCAACACCAACCACATTATTAAGCAGGCGATCCACAAAGGTGCGCCTATGTTTAATTCCGGACACCATGCGCAAACAGCTGCTATCTACATGAAAGCAGGGAACGAAGTCCTCGGACAATGCTCATCATCGGTATGCTCAAATGCCGCGAATACTATCAAAACTGCCATGCACAGGGCTAAGGCCGAGCACTGCCCAACCTCACAAGCATGGATCATGCGTCATGCTTTCGATAAGGTGCTCGCTGCAAATTAATTTAACTTCCAAATCCAGGCGGGCCTTCTTCTATGAAGGTCCGCCTCTATCAAAGCTCATTTATTATATTCTTTATAAATCACAGCTGTTTTAAGAACCCTATGGAAAAAAAGCTTGGTTTGATTGGTAAAAATTTAATGGGCTTTCTTATTTTAGTTGATGGGTTAAGAAGCTATCTTCATCTTTTGAGATCTCCTCAAAATGCACTTCCGGAATTTCATTTTATTTTCAAACATTCGGTCCTTCGAATTGGCTCTAGGCATAATGCCTCCAACGGAAAATCTCGGCCAATCAAGCTCACTCCTTCTACCAAGGATTGCCAAGGGAGATGAGGAAGCGATGAGGAAATGTATTGATGCATATGGACCTTTGGTTTGGAGCATTGTTTGCCGAAGAATTGATCAGCGAACGGAGGCCGAAGAAACCTGTCAGGATATTTTTACGGAAATTTGGAAATTTGCTGATCGATTTGATTCAAAAGTATCTAAGGAATCCACCTTCATTGGCATGATTGCCCGCCGTCGTTCGATTGACTGGCAGAGAAAACAAAGTCGCCTACCCACCCTGTCCACACTGGATGGTTTACCCGAAAAAGTGACCAGCTCATCCTTTTCCATGGGATCAATCGATCGGGCTGACTTATGGGAAGCACTCCGCAAATTACCTGAGGACACACTTGAATTATTCTCTCTCCATTTTGAAAAGGGAATGAGCCACGATGAAATTTCCAAACATACCGATATCCCGGTAGGAACGGTCAAAACGAAATTACGCCGCGGATTAATCGAGGCCAGAAAATTAGTCCGTGAATTCTCCGACCTGAAAGGAGCCGATAAATGAGCTCTAAGTCTGTAAGTCGTTACGAAGAGCTGGATGCAGGGAGAGCTTTGGGTGACCTGAGCCCCGAAGAGGTGACTGAATGGGAAGCACTTGCCCAGGAAGGTGCGATGGACCAAACGATAGACTTCGACCTTTTGGCTACGGAATGGGAACTTAACCATACTGAAGATTGTGCTCTTTCCAGTTCATTGGCTACCCGGCTTCAAGATACAATCCCCGCATTTTCAGCCACTATAAAATCAAACCAGTCAGCCACTGGACAAATCATATCAATCATTCCCTGGCTCGGCTGGGCAGTGGCGGCATGCCTGCTTGTCTTCATCAATCTGCCAACTGGTGATGATATCCAGGATGTTTCAGCTGAATTGGCACAGGTGAAGATAGAACTTTCAGATAAGGAAATGACCATTACTGATTTGGAATCTGCCAAACAAGAGTTGGCCGAACTTAATGAAAAATTGAATGGTGAATTAGCAACTGAGTCAGGAAAAATTGATGCTTTGAATACCCAGATCGCGAAATTAACCGAAAAACTCCCTCTGCTGCAAAAATTTGAATCTCTCATTCAGGACGAATCGAAAACCCAAAGACTCGAATTTGCTTCAGCAAGCGATCCATACAATGGTCTCAGCGGAGAAGTGATTTGGAATGATGAAAAGCAGGAAGGCTACATGTCCCTGGAGAATCTTGCGGTGAATGATCCGACCCAAAACCAATACCAACTATGGATTGTGGATCCTGAACGCGATGAACTGCCCGTGGATGGAGGGGTGTTTGATATCACCCAAAACGATGGCAAGTCGGTCATTCCAATTCGTAATGCGTTAGCCATTAATAAACCTGTCGCTTTTGTGATCACCTTGGAACAGCCCGGTGGGGTGGTTAAGTCCAAACAGGAAATTGTGGTCGCTTTAGCTAAATCTTAACATTTTATTTTAGAGACTCATTCGAGTCTTACACGCTTATCATGAAAAGAATTTACCAAAGCTTTTTGCTAATCACAGGACTGGCAATCTCCACATCTTCATTACTCGCCCATGACCATAAAATTCATGACCGTAGTCCCACAAGTATTGGGAAAGTCTTGGTATTTGGAGGAACCGGTTGGTATAGGCATCCCGAAACAGCCGCTATCAATGGCTGGCTCTCGCGCTTATCTGATGAACTGAAGATGCAGGTCGATGTCACGGAGAGTGCCAAAGATATATCAACTATTTTATCTCGATATCAGGTGCTCATACTAAACAATTCCAATCAACTCTCCAAGGTTCTCGATCAAAAACAGAGAAAGATTGTTGAAGACTGGTATGCGGAGGGAGGTGGAATCGTGGCCCTGCATGCCGCTCTGGTCCGGCAAACGGAATGGGCATGGTTAAACGCTTTGGGAGGATGTGATTTTGATAGTGACTCCGAATTTATGGAAGCGAAAGTCCTCGTCGACCCAAAGGCCAAGAATCATCCGACCGTCAAAGGGCATGGGATGAAATTCCCATACAAGGCGGACTGGACGAATCATACGGAAAGCGTAACCGGCAAACCGGGCTTTCAGGTTTTGCTGCGTGTGGATGAATCCAGTTACGAACCGGTGCGTAAGTTCTTTCAGGATCGAGGAGGCAAACCAATGGGCAAGGACCATCCAATCGCATGGACAAACACCTTGAGGGACGGAAGATTCTTTTACACTGAGCTGGGTCACGATGTGCGATCCTTAGAGACCCCCTTTGGCAGGCAGCATATAATTGAAGCCATTCGTTGGGCTGCTCGGATATCGAAATAACTCTCCATTTAACTGGATGAAAAACCAGGTCTTGTTTGTAGCAATTTCGTCTCTTTGTTACTTTTTCCTGTCAAGTGAATCTACGGCTTGTGTGACAGCTGACTTAGTCACTCCTGAGATGACGGAAGGGCACCCTGCGGCAGGTAAGTGCGTTAAACAGGTATCTCCTGAATATCGTCAATCCAAAGTTTATCACGCCCTCTACCTTCCTACCGATTGGGTAAAAGGAAAGACATTTCCGGTGCTCGTTGAATATACCGGAAATCAGTTCCCAGCAGGCAAAGGAAGCGGAGAAGTCAAAGATGCCAACCTCGGCTACGGGCTGACAGGAGGGAAAGGTTTCATCTTGATTTCTATGCCCTACGTTCAGAAGGGCAAGAAGGAGAATGCCGTAAAGTGGTGGGGCGACCGTCAAGCCACCATCGATTACTGTAAGGTAAACTTGCCTCGCATCTGCAAGGAATTTGGAGGTGATATGGAAAACCTATTTATCTGCGGCTTTTCCCGCGGTGCGATTGCCTGCAGTTATATTGGTTTGGCGGATGACGAAATTGCCTCCTTCTGGAAAGGCATGATCGCCCATGATCATTTCGACGGGCAAAATAAATGGGGATATCCTGAAAGTGACAGGAACTCAGCACTCAAACGCCTGGCTCGATTACAAGGACGCCCGGTTCTTGTATGCGGGAATGCTAATGATTATCTCAAGGAACATCCCAAGCTCGGCACATTCACCTTTCTCCCCGTCCCCGTGAGTGAAATCTTCGATATTCCTGATGGTCCCGTCATCCATCGCCACACCGACCTCTGGGCACATCGAGCAAGCTCAACCCGAAAGGAGGCGAGGGTTTGGTTGGCCAAGAATAGTCAAAACTGAAGGAGAGCTAAGGCTGTTCTAACCAAAACCTTGTATTTGTGTTTACCGATCATTCTCCCTCTTCAGCAAATATTTTATTCACAGTCGTAAGAATGGTTTGAAAGGCAACATTAACTTCTTATAAAGCCATTTCTCACATCCTCTCATTCTCATTTTCACACCTACAAATGCTCCAATCTAGAAAAAGCTCAACCACACCAAATCCAAGACCGATTAGCGAACAACACACCCGGACTAAAAGCCAAGAATCAATCAATGCTTTTACTAGCAAGCTCGTTCATACGATCGAGTCTTCAACCCAAAAGAGTAACCCAAACTTAACTCCGGAACCATCTTACAAACACCTAAAAGCTAATGTGGTGGACCCTAATCGAAAGATCGAAGACAAGCCAAGGTCCAAGAATGTAAACACCGACTGGCTGAGGTAGTTTCATTTTTTGCTCTCAGTCTATTCTTTAGGATGGTAAGGGCTACCTTCTTTAGATTATCGGTTAAGGATGAGTTTATCTGCTAATTCTCCTTCTTACAAAAAATTGTGGCCCCACCTGCTTTGTTTACTCTCTTCCTTTTGGGGACTCCAACTGCTCGGCCAAGCCTCCACACCCAAAGTCAACAACGAGAAACCCGAAAAAGGAAGCCAGGCCAAGCGCATTCATCCTCACGCCCTCAAGCTCATCCTTCAGGGAAAAAAGAAGGAGGCCATTGCCTATTTGAACAAGTACAAGGACAACAAGGTCAATCCCGAGCAAACTCAAATGCTCATCGATCTTGCCCTCGACAAACCGGACGCCTGGAAGTTCGATGCCGAGACTTGGCCTTGGGTGCGAACTTTACCGAATACCTCCCTTAAGCAAAACACTTCGTCGGACAAGTTCACCATCGCCTTTGGCGGAGGAGCCGGGTATGTCCCCCCCCACGAACGAATGTGGGATACCATAGGAGCGATCGATCCACGGGCACTACTTCTTCTTGGCGACAACGTCTACATCGACGATCCTGAAACGCCAGAGATGCAGCTCTTCCATTATTACCGACGCCAAAGCCAGCCTGAATGGGCCAAACTGGCCAAGAAGGTGCCGATTTACGCGATCTGGGACGATCACGATTTCACCACAAACGACGGCTGGGGTGGCCCGGCCATTAACGTACCCAGCTGGAAGCGCGAGGTATGGCAAATATTCAAGGACAACTGGGATAACCCCTATTACGGAGGTGGCGATAAGCAGCCCGGATGCTGGTTCGACTTCTGGATCGGGAAGGTCCACTTCGTTCTGATCGACGGGCGCTACTACCGCGAGTCCCCTAAAAGGAAGAACCCATCCATGCTTGGGCCTGCCCAGATGACATGGCTCAAGAAGACCCTCAAGGAGCCCGCAACCTTCACCGTATTATGCACCAATGTTCCCGTCACACCCAAAGTGAAGCCTGGTTCCAAAGACACTTGGGATGGGTTTGATGGTGAACGCCAAAAGATATTTAATTTTATCGCCAAGGAAAAGATCCCCGGAGTTGTGATTCTCTCCGCCGACCGTCACCGCTCGGACGCCTACAGGATCGATACCGGCATCGAAGGCATGTATCCCCTCTACGAGTGCCAATCTTCCCGCCTGACCAACCAGCATGTTCACGGGTTGATCAAGCACTCCCTCTTCGGCTACAACGATAAGCAATCCTTTGGTCGGGTTGACTTCGATCTGACGGCCAAGAACCCAACTTTCAAGTACACGATCATAAGCATTGACGGGGAAGCTATACACTCCCTCGAGCTCAAACTGAGCGAGTTGCAAATCAAGTAGGAGCCAAAACCGAATCACCCAATCTAAAATCATGAAAGCACACCTTCTCTACCTGCCCTGCATGCTTCTTTTTTTCGGCCTGCCGATAAGTCATGCTGCAGAACGTCCCAACATCATTCTAATCATGGCGGACGACATGGGCTATGAAGCCTTGTCTTCCAATGGCAGCGAGACCTGCAAGTCTCCCAACCTGGACAAGTTGGCGGCGGAGGGCGTGCGCTTCACCAACTGCTTCTCCAATCCTATATGCACCCCTTCGAGGGCCAAGATCATGACTGGGCAGTACAATGTCCGCAACTATGTCAAATTCGGCATCCTGGATCGTGGACAGACCACCTTCGCCCACCAACTCAAGGAAGCGGGGTACGCTACCGCGATCACCGGCAAGTGGCAATTGGGCAAGGAAAAAGACGCTCCTCAGCACTTTGGTTTTGAGAAGTCATGCCTCTGGCAACACACCCGAAGCGGTCGTTCCAAAAAAGACGGAACGACCTTCGACAGGCGATTCGTCAATCCCATGCTCGAATTCAACGGGGTGGAGAAGGACTACACGAGCGGCGAGTACGGACCTCAGGTCTGCACCGACTTCATCTGTGACTTCATTGAAGAGAATAAGAGGAAGCCTTTTCTCGTCTACTACCCCATGATTCTCACCCACTGCCCCTTCGATCCGACTCCTGACTCCACTGACTGGGACCCGAAGCGACTTGGATCCACTAGCTACAAGGGCGATCAAAATGACCCTCAGCGCCACTTTGTCGACATGGTCGCATTCGCGGACAAAGCCATTGGGCAGATTGTCGCCCAGTTGGAAAAGTCGGGCGTGCGCGACAACACCCTTATCATCTTCACCGGAGACAATGGCACCGACAAACCGATCGTCACCCCGTGGAACGGCACCAAGATAATAGGAGGCAAGGGCAGCATGACGGACACCGGCACGCGGGTGCCTCTTATCGCCAGTTGGCCAAAGGGCATCAAGAAGCCCGGACGGATCGTAGATGACCTGGTCGAATTCACCGACATGCTCCCCACCCTCTGCGAAGTAACCGGTGCCGCTCTACCTAAGAACCACCCGCAAGACGGGGCCAGCATCGTCCCAGTGCTTCAAAACAAAGCGGATGCCCGCAAGAAGGATTGGATTTACATTTGGTATCGGGGACGAGTCATGGTTCGCGACAAAAAGTACTCTCTCGTCGCCAAGACAGACGGAAGCGACGCCAAGCTGACTCGTTACAAGGGTCCTTTTGATGGCACTCAACTGGAGAATTCCGCCCTAACGAAAGGCGAGAGTGCCATCAAGGAACAGTTCGAGGGTACTATCGCCCGGCTCGCTAAGACCCGCCTCTCAGCCGTAAGCAAGGAAGTGCGAGCCAAATTGGAAAAGCCTCAGAAGAAGCCCAAGAAAAAGGACAAGCAATAGCGACCCGTTGGTTCTCCCGGATGTCACAGGGAAAGAAACCCGCTCAACCCGACTAAACATGAAACCTTTTTCCATTTTATCACTCTTCGCCGGACTCATGCTCGGCTCCCTCCTTGCACACGCCGCTCCCGACCACACCCGTCCAAACTTTATCCTCATTATGGTGGATGACATGGGCTACTCGGATATCGGATGTTACGGAGGAGAGGTCAAGACCCCCAACCTCGATAAGCTCGCCAAGAACGGTCTGCGCTTCACCCAATTCTACAACACCGCGAAGTGCCACACCACACGGGCCGAACTTCTGACCGGCAACTACGCTTACTCGATTGGAGATAACAAAATGGAGCACGGAGCCACCTTCGGGGAGGTTCTTCGGCCCATTGGCTACCGCACGCTCATTTCCGGAAAGTGGCACCAAGTGCCTCTCCCCACGACCCGTGGCTTTGACCGCTACTACGGATTAGCCGATGGATGCAGTAACTTCTTTAATCCTGGGATTAAAGCTCGTCCAGGCGAGGGTCTTCCGGGAAGAAAACGAAAATCCCTACGTCGTTGGGCCATTGAAGACGAGGTGATCATGGGCTATACCAGCCCAGACAAGAAGTTCTACCACACCGACGCCTTCACCAGTTACGCCATCGACCGTCTTGATGAGTACAAAGACGAGGACAAGCCCTTCGTTCTCTACCTGCCCTACACCGCACCCCACTACCCCCTTCATGCCTGGCCCGAAGACATCGCTAAGTATCGGGGTAAGTACAAGATCGGCTGGGACGAGATCCGTAAACAACGCTTCAAGCGGATGAACGAGATGGGCATCATTGGCCCGAAGCACAAGCTCACCCCGCGGGCCTCCAAGGTATGGGACGAACTGTCCGAAGAGCAAAAGGATGCCGAGGACCTCAAGATGGCGGTCTACGCCGCCATGATCGACCGGGTCGACCAGAACCTCGGCCGGCTCTTTGCCAAGGTCAAGGAACTGGGCGAGTGGGATAACACACTCATCATGTTTCTGACCGACAACGGGGCCTGCCCTGAGCAACCCAACACCACACCGGATATTCCACCCGGACCGGTCGAGAGCTATCGCACGGTCTCAGTCGGCTGGGCCAATGCCAGCAATACGCCCTACCGCAAGTTCAAGTCGACCGATTACGAGGGAGGCATCCGCACCCCCTTCATTGCTCATTGGCCGGCTGTCATCAAGCCGGGGATGACTAATCAGGTGGGTCACATCATCGACGTTTCAGCCACCTTCCGAGACATCACCGGCGCGAAGTACCCAAAAAAGATCCTGGGCAACAAGACCAAGCCCCCGCTTGGCAAGTCCCTCCTTCCTGTTTTCAAAGGCAAAGAACGCGACCCTCACAGTGAAATCTACTGGCGTTTTAATCGGGCCAACGCGGTCCGGCAGGGAGACTTAAAGGTCGTTCGGGCGGGTAGGGCATGGTAACTTTATGGCCTCAAGGCAGATCCCACGGAGACATACAATTTGGCTTCCGAGCAACCCGAGAAAACCGCCGAACTTGCCAAGCTTTGGGAAGACTGGAACGAGGCGAGTAAAACCAAACCCAAATGAAGCCTGGGAGAAAGAAAGTTTCGGCTCTATGGGCCTTTACCCTCGTAATCATCGTTCTGATCCTCACTCTGGGCTATTTTGGTATATCTGCACTCGAAACCGCGGAGAACATCATCCGTCCAGAGCGAAAGGTGACGATTGATTCAATCATTTACAGCACCATCGGCGAACTGAAGAAAGAATCTAAAATTGTCGTGATGACAGGCGAAGTGAATCTCTCCGTAAAACGATCCCACACCAAATTCTTCAGTCGCTTGAACCTCGGAACCACTGCAGTCGAAGTTCTGGTTCCCAAAAACAAGGTTCAGTACGTTATTCCAACGGATGCCATTTCCGAAGAATCCTTCCGTTGGAATGATGAAACCGGCGAAGTGTCGATCGAGATTCCGACGCCCGTGATCGATGAGGAAATCGTAGAAATCCAGAGCGATCCATCCCTGATCAAGGTAAGAAAGGAGATTGGTTGGGGGAGGCTCGAATCTCGCTCAGGCGAATTTCTCGAACGACAAATCCGCCAGGACTTGCGATCCTTGGTCATCGAGGAAGGTAAAGGTAACAAGTTGATGCTTGAACAAGCCAAGAAGAATGCCCAGGAAGTCATCCGTGAACTCTTCGAAACCTTTATGCGAAAAGAGAACCTTGAAGTACCGGTGCAAACACTCGTAAACTAGAACAAATGTCTGATCAAAAGGTTACTCCAAAGGATCCCAAAGAGCCCCGCCCGTTAGGGAAGATTTTTGCAGCTCTCCTCGGAGCTTTTCTCAGTGGGCTTTACCTACTCAACTTGTCCATGGGCATCCTTGAGATTCCCGACAATCTACCCCTTGTCGGCAACCTCGATGAAGTGGCAGTAAGCGCCTTTTTCTTCGGCTGCCTGAGCTACCTGGGAATTGATCTCGTTCCCTTTCGCCGAAAACCCAGAAAATGACCCTTCCCCTTTGACGGGCAATGGAATGAACGCCTACTTTCCGCTCCTGCTTTCCTTGCTTATGGCGACAGGCCTCTTCGCCCAGCAGAAAACCGGATTCAAGATTGAGATCATCGAAGGCAGACATTGGCTGGTCAAACCGAACGGTCAACCTTTCTTCGCCCATGGAATCACCCATGCCGGCAACCGAGACGCCGCTTTGAATTACCAAAAGTTTTCGGAAGCCTGTAAGGCTGTGGGCTTCAATGCCTACGGGTATGGTTGCCCGGAACCACTTCGTAAGGATATGCCCTTCGTTGAGAGTTGGAATCACTTGGTTCCGATTTCCTATTACCGGGGAAAAAACGGGGTTCAATTCATTGATGTCTTCGATCCCAAAGTGCAGAAGAAACTCGAAACCGGGGTAAAGGCGAAGTGCTTAAGCAGCCGTGACAACCCCAATACCATCGGCTACTGTTGGACGGACTTGGGTTCATGGCCCCTGGAAAACCCTTCGGGCAAGAATTGGGTGAATTTTATCCGAGAACTCCCCGAAGGCACTCCCGGCCAAAAAGCTTACCAACGCTTTCTTAGTACTTGGGAAGGAAGTACGGGGAAGCCACAAGACCTTGCCTTCCTCAGGTTGATCGCGAGGGAATATTTCAGGGTAGTCGGGGAAGCCCAACGCAAATACGCTCCGGATCACCTAGTCTTTGGAGAGCGTTTTGCGGATAACGCTTCCCCCTATTACAACACGATGGTAAGCGAGGTTCTTAAGGAAATGCTTCCCTATGTGGATGCCCTTGCCATTCAGCCAGCCTTTGAACCGGAATTTCCCAAAGAGAGGTTTGATCAAATTTATAGCCTTTCCAGAAAACCCATTCTCATTTGTGACTTTGCCGTTCGCTTCAAGGATGGCGACAAGGACATTAGCAGCTGGAAATTCGAACCCGATTCAATTATGGCGGGAAAGGCTTATGTCCAATACCTAAGAGATGCTTTTGCAACCGAATACGTCATTGGTTCCTTCTGGTGTAATCCCGTGGACACGCCGAAAGGTTTCAATAAGCCAGGAGTCAAGCAGGGCTTCTTTAGCGAGGGATTGAGTCCTCGTCCCGGCTTGCATAAGTCGGTGCTCGACTTAAATCGCCACATCAGTCAACGGACACCCAAGCCTTGAAACTCTCCTTTTGCGTAAGGATCATTCCTCGGTTATCCGCCTCTGGGACTCCTCGGGCAACTCGCGGAACGCCCTGAATCGCCAGTGTCCCGAGCCCATTCCCTGAATAAAGTCCCTGCGGTCGTTCACACTCGGAAATTCAAAACCGATCAGGGCACGCCCCACCCGTTCTCCGGTATACTGATAGTTGAAGTAACAAATATTCGCGGATCCTCGGACCGAGCTCAGGAAGTTATGCAGAGCTCCCGCTCTTTCGGGAAATTCAAGTTCGATGAAGTAGGCATGAGAGATAAGACGGGAACGGAAAGGAATCACCCGAAAGCTTACATCGGGGCTGGAAGTAACATCCTTGAAACCAATATCCGCCTGCTTCAATTTTTCGGGTAAATCCTCCAATTCCTGAGTGCTTCCCTGGACTCCGAGAATGGGCCAGGAATCAGACTCATCGGTTTTACCATATTGAAAGTCGACGATGTTCAGGCCGGAAAGCCCTTCCACGAGCAGACGCAAAAGTTCGCCCGAATGTTCGGCGATATGAAACTGAAAGTAACGTTTGGTTGCGGACCCGATACCGGAGGCACTGGAAATGTTGCCTAACTGATGGAAGTCCATGTTGGCCCCACAAAGAATCGTGACCACTTTTTTTCCAACAAGCTCAGATTGGCGCTTCAGGACCGCCGCAAGTCCCATGGCTCCTGAAGGTTCGGGTATGACCCTGGAAGTTTTCCAGAGGGTTTCAATCGCCGCACTCACTTCTTCGTTCGTGACGGTCATGAATTCATCCACCACCTCACGACAAACCGGATAGGTGAGTTCTCCGACTTTCTTGACTGCCGTACCATCACAGAACACATCCACATAATCCAGTTCCACCGGTTTACCGGCACGAATGGCCGCAGCCATCGAAGCCTGACGATCTCCCTCCACCCCAATGATTCGAGTCTCCGGATTTACCTGCTTCAGCCAGGCTCCAACAGAGCTAGCCAATCCGCCTCCGCCAATCTGCAGAAAGACAACATCAAAGGGTCCTTTGCCCGACATGATAATTTCATCGGCAATGGTGCCTTGCCCGGCCATCACCTGAAGGTCATCATAGGCATGAATATAGGTGATTGCCTCCGCCTCACTTACCCGTTTTGCCTCCGCCGAGGCCTGGTCGTAGGAATCGCCTAAGAGGACGATCTCCACATGATCCGAGCCCAGACGCCTTACCGAATCCTGTTTCATTTTGGGAGTGGATAGGGGCATGTAGATTCGTGCCTGCGCACCAAGTTTTTTTGCAGACAAGGCAACCCCTTGGGCATGATTACCGGCAGAGGCGGTAATCACCCCCTTGTCAAGATCGTCCTTTGAAAGTTGCCATTGAAGGCCCTGCAGAAATCCAAATCCTTTCCGACAAAGCCGCCTACTTGAACCGTGGAGAGGATT
>OZSS01000322.1_pt1 | contig 22539 bp, 25 predicted proteins | sample 1779911 | NCBI WGS metagenome assembly OZSS01 (sample SAMEA2603589, study PRJEB24840) | metagenome | biome: Water; feature: Photic zone; material: Seawater sample | place: Mediterranean Sea | collected 2013-11-12 | depth 10 m
GTAGTACTTTTGTCATTTGATTTTGTAGATCTATATTTTGTTGCGATATTTTTTTATATCTGTAAGCCTCTAAATCAACCACCTTATCTGAACTATTATCGAGCGTGGGAAAATTTAGTTCATCAACTAATTCTGAATTTTTAATAAAAAAATTTTTATTTTTTTTTAAAAAATTTATTATTTCTTTTTCTCTAATTTCATCGTTATTTGCCATGATTATTATTTTGGCAAAATTTGTTGTCCTGTTTTTGCCCAATCATCAAGAAATGCTTTCAGCCCTTTATCTGTGAGAGGATGTTTATATAATTCGTGAATAACTTTAGGTGGTAGAGTTGAAACATGGGCACCAATTACAGCTGCATCAATAAGATGTTGAGTGTTTCTTACCGAAGCAACTAATACTTCCGTATCAAATCCATAATTTTCATACATTATTACTATATCTGAAATCAGATCCATTCCTTTTTCACCAATGTCATCTAATCTTCCTACAAAAGGAGAAATAAATGTTGCTCCAACTTTAGCGGCTAGTAGTGCTTGAGCAGCACTAAAACATAATGTTACATTTACCATGATATCTTTTTCTCTAAGAGCTTTGCAAGTTTTAAGACCAGCAGGTGTAAGAGGAACTTTTACAGCAACATTCTTGGCTAATGATGCTAAGTACTTACCTTCTTCAAGCATTTTGTCATACTCGGTTGCTGTCACTTCTGCACTTACTGGACCGGATACTATTGCGCAAATTGTTTTAATTGTTTCTCCCATATCCTTACCACTTTTTGCAATAAGAGATGGGTTTGTCGTAACACCATCTATTAATCCACTAGGCATTAACTCTTCAATCTCAGGTATATCGGCAGTGTCTATAAAAAATTTCATTGTTTGTTGTATACCATATACAAGTTATTTAGAAAGTTAACATATAAAAAATACATAAATATAATGTTGTACGATGTAGTAGTAACAAGACCTTTCGACAAAGTTTTCACCTATTCTTCAACAAATGAGCAACTTGAAATTGGTCAAGTAGTCTTAGTTCCATTTGGAAAAAAAATAGAAGCTGGAATTATTTGGAAGAAGAATGTTAAAAATCCTGGATACGAAATTAAAGAGGTTACAAAAATTTGTAATGATCTTATCCTTCAGAATTCTTCAATCGATTTTATAAATTGGATCGCAAGTTATACTTTAGCTCCACTAGGAGCAGTTTTAAAATTATTTCTTATTAATAATGATATAGTTGAATTTGATAAAGAAAAATTAGATAGTTTCAATAACACCGAACCTTCTTTAGTGACCTTGAGTGAAGAGCAAGCAAATTCATTCAAAGAAATTATCCAATCATTTAATATATCAAACAAACCTGTTTTATTAGAAGGTGTAACAGGCTCTGGTAAAACTGAAGTATATTTTGAAATAATAGATAAATTTTTAAAAGAAAAAAAACAAATATTAATAATGGTTCCAGAAATTAGCCTAACACCGCAATTAGAGACAAGAGTAAAGAAGCGTTTTGGAATGGAAGTGTGTTTGTGGCATTCTAAAATTACAAAAAAAAATAGGCAAAAAATTTGGCATAAATGTTTTGCTGGAGATCTAGTTATTGTTATTGGCGCTCGTTCAAGTTTGTTTCTTCCTTTTACAAACTTAGGATTAATTGTTGTCGATGAAGAACATGATTCTAGTTATAAACAAGAGGACAATATACGTTACCAAGCAAGAGATCTTGCAGTTGTAAGAGCTAAAATTGAAAAAAATTTTATATTATTAGCTTCAGCAACGCCGTCTTTAGAAACAATAAATAATGTTAAAATTAAAAAATATGATCAAGTCTATTTATCAAAACAATTTTCTGGAACTCCATTACCTGAAATTTCTATAATTGATTTAAATAAAAATAAACTTGATAAAGATAAATGGATATCACAATCAATTATAGATTCTATTTCTCAGTGCTTAGAAAATAAGGAACAAACTCTTATTTTTTTAAATCGTAGAGGATATTCTCCATTAACCTTATGTAACAGTTGTGGATTTAGATATGAATGCGATCAATGTTCATCATGGATGGTTATGCATCAACACAAAAAAGTTTTCTTATGCCATCAATGTGGAACTATAAAAAAATTAAATTTAGATTGTCCTCAATGTAATGAAAAAGATAGTATAAAATTTGTTGGTCCTGGAGTTGAGAGAGTTGCAGAGGAGTTAAAAGAATTCTTTCCTAGTAAAAATATTTCCATAATGTCTAGCGACAACGTTAACACACCAAACAAAATTAAAAAATTTATTACTGATATAAACAACAAAGATATAGATATAATTGTAGCTACACAAATTATGGCAAAAGGATATGATTTTCCAAATTTGTCATTAGTAGGAATAGTTGATGCGGACGCAGGTTTATTTGGTGGTGATCCTAGAGCTATAGAAAAAACTTTTAATCTACTTCAGCAAGTTGGAGGAAGAGCTGGTAGAGGAAAAAAAATTGGTAAAGTTTTTCTTCAAACATATTTTCCAGATCAAGAAATAATTAAGTCGATTCAACTTCGAGAAAGAGAAGCTTTTATTGAAAGAGCTTTAGAAGAGAGAAAGAATTTTAATATTCCTCCTTTTGGTTTTATGACTTCAATAATTCTTTCTAGTCATACAAAAGCTTTAGTTCTTAAACAAGCTTCAAGACTGGCTCAACAAGATCAAAATAGTGAAAATATTAAAATTCTAGGTCCAGTTGAAGCTCCAATTTTTTTGCTTAGAGGACAATATCGATACAGAATATTATTGAAGAGCAATAGTAGAAAAAATCTGAATAAATTCACAAAAAAAATTGTCGAAAAGACTAAATTACCTTCTTCTGTAAAGTTAATTATTGATGTCGATCCCTACTCATTTATGTAATTTACCCACAATTTTAAAAATATCTTCGATTTAACTCATTTGACGCACAAACTGACAGTTTACCTACTTTTTCTGATGTGTTAATAGCCTATCTCTAAACTTCTTATGAACTTAATTTATGGCATCTAATACATTATCTGGAGATCTTATATCGGAAAGGTACGGAGCTGCTCTCTATGATCTTGCTTCTGAAAAAAAATGCATTGATGATATTCTAAAAGATTTTGAATTAGTGAATAAAGCATTGAAAGAAAGTTCAGAATTAAGACAGGTTATTAAAAGTCCATTAGTAAATTCAGATGAGAAACTTAATATTTTATTAAAATTATTTTCTAAAGCAAATTTACATAATCTTACGACAACTTTTTTAAAAGTTCTTGATAACAATAAAAGAATTTCAAATATCGGTTCTATTATTTTACAATTTAAAAAAATAAACTCTGAAAAAAGAGGTGATATTACTGCTGACATAACATCAGCAAACATATTATCTGATGATGAAAAAAATAATATTACAAATCAACTTAAAAAATCTTTAGGTGAAAAATTATCTTTAAATTTTGATGTCGATGAAGACATTATTGGTGGTTTAATTGTTAAGGTTGGTTCCAAAATGATTGATACATCTATAGCGAATAAAATTAATAAACTTAAAATTGCAATGAAGGGGGCATAATGGAAATTAAAGCTGCAGAAATATCGTCTGTAATTAAAGACCAAATAGCTAATTTTGAAACTAAAGCGGATGTTGCTGAGGTTGGAACAGTACTAAGTGTTGGAGATGGAATTGCACGTGTGTATGGTCTTGATCAAGTACAAGCTGGAGAGATGGTAGAATTCCCAGGCGGCATTAAAGGTATGGCCCTCAACCTTGAAATGGATAACGTTGGTGTTTCAATCTTCGGTGATGATACTGGAATTAAAGAAGGTGATACAGTTAAACGTACAGGAGAAATTGTTGACGTTCCTGTTGGAAAAGAATTGTTAGGACGTGTTGTTGATGGTTTAGGAAATCCTATTGATGGTAAAGGTCCTATTCAATCTTCTGAAAAGAGAAGAATTGAATTAAAAGCCCCAGGTATTATTCCTCGTCAAAGTGTATCTGAACCTATGCAGACAGGTATTAAAGCACTTGATGCTCTTGTTCCAGTTGGAAGAGGACAGCGTGAATTAATAATTGGTGACAGACAAACAGGTAAAACTGCTGTTGCTATTGATACAATCTTAAATCAAAAATCTGTAAATCAATCAGACAATGAAAAAGAAAAGTTATATTGTATCTATGTTGCAATTGGTCAGAAAAGATCAACAGTTGCTCAAATTGTAAAAACGCTAGAAGATAATGGTGCAATGGAATATACAATTGTTGTATCTGCAACTGCATCAGAGCCTGCACCGTTGCAATTTTTATCTGCTTATACTGGCTGTACAATGGGTGAGTATTTTAGAGATAATGGTATGCATGCATTAATTGTTTATGATGATTTATCAAAGCAAGCTGTTGCTTACAGACAGATGTCTCTTTTATTAAGAAGACCTCCTGGACGTGAAGCATATCCTGGAGATGTATTTTATATTCATAGTCGTCTTTTAGAAAGAGCTGCCAAAATGAGTGATGAACATGGTGGTGGAAGTTTGACCGCCCTTCCAATTATTGAAACTCAAGCAGGGGATTTATCTGCTTATATTCCAACAAATGTTATATCCATTACTGATGGACAAATATTCTTGGAAACCAATCTATTCTTTGCTGGTATTCGACCTGCGATTAACGTTGGTCTTTCTGTAAGTCGTGTTGGTTCTGCTGCGCAAACAAAAGCAATGAAAAAAATTGCTGGTCCTGTAAAACTAGAATTAGCTCAATATCGTGAAATGGCTGCTTTTGCACAGTTTGCATCAGACTTAGACGCTTCAACGAAACAATTACTTGATCGTGGTGCAAGACTAGTTGAAATTTTAAAACAAGGTCAATATTCACCACTAACGGTTTCAGAGCAAGTTGTATCTATTTATGCAGGTGTACGCGGATATCTTGATAAAGTTGCAGTAGGCGATGTAGTCAAGTTTGAAACAGAAGTTTTAAATGAGATTAGAACTAAGCATAGTGATTTATTAGATGCAATTGCCAATGAAAAAGAATTATCTAAAGAAAATGATGATAAATTAAAATCAATCTTAGATGATTTGGTTGGAAAGTTTGCAAGTAACTAATCTATGCCAAGTTTAAAAGATATCAAAACTCAGATCAATTCAGTTGGATCTACAAAAAAAATTACATCAGCAATGAAAATGGTTGCTGCAAGTAAGTTACGTAGATCACAAGAAAAAGCTGAAGCGGCAAGACCATATTCATCAAGACTAGAGGAGATGCTTTCCTCTCTTGCATCATCTGCTGCATCTGGGGAAGGTATAATTAAACTCTTAACAGGCACTGGCAATGATCAGAATTATATCGTAGTTCCAGTAAGTGCTGATAGAGGTTTATGTGGTGGATTTAACAGCAGCATAAATAGAGAAACTTTTAAGTTAGTTAAATCACTTGAGGGTAATGGAAAAAAAGTTCAACTAATGCCAGTTGGGAAAAAAAGTAGAGACTTTTTTAATAGAGTAATGAAGGATCAAATTATAGAGAGTTTTGTCGACTTAAATGTTTCAAGTACTGGTTACGAGTCTGCATTAAATATTTCCAATAAGCTCCAAGAATTATACTTTGATGGTAAGTTTGATAAATGCATATTAGTTTTTAACAAATTTAAATCAGCTATTTCGCAAGAAGTAACACAACAACAATTAATACCATTAGACGTTTCAAATTCTGAAAAGGAAGAAGAAAAAGAAAATTCTTCAAATGCAATTTATGATTATGAGCCTGATGAAGAAACAATTTTAAAGGATTTACTTCCAAAAAATGTTTCTATTCAAATATTTAAAGTACTTTTAGAAAGTGATGCAGGGGAACAGGGAGCAAGAATGGCCGCAATGGACAACGCAACCCGAAACGCAGGTGAAATGATAGATAGTTTAACGTTAAAGTATAATAGAACGCGACAAGCGTTCATTACAAAAGAATTAATAGAGATTATTTCTGGAGCTGAATCAATATAAAGGGGGATATATGGCTAACAATTTAACTGGAAAAATATCACAAGTTCTCGGAGCTGTTGTTGATGTAGAGTTCGATGGTGAACTTCCTGCAATCATGAACGCTCTAGAAGTTGACAACAACGGAACAAGATTAATGCTAGAGGTTGCTCAGCATTTAGGAGAAAATGCTGTTCGTACAATTGCTATGGATACAACAGATGGACTAGTTAGAGGTCAAACAGCTACTGATACAGGTGCCCCTATTTCAATGCCTGTAGGCCCGGAAACTTTAGGTAGAATTATGAATGTTGTAGGAGAGCCAGTTGACGAAAGAGGCGACATTGGAACAAGTAAATCTTATCCTATTCATAGACCAGCGCCAGAGTTTGTTGATCAATCTACAGAAACCGAAGTTCTAGTAACAGGAATTAAAGTAGTTGATCTACTAGCACCTTATGCAAGAGGTGGTAAGATTGGATTATTTGGTGGAGCTGGAGTTGGTAAGACAGTTTTAATTATGGAATTAATTAATAACATTGCCAAGGCTCATGGAGGATATTCTGTATTTGCTGGTGTAGGTGAAAGAACTCGTGAGGGTAATGACTTGTACCACGAAATGATTGAGTCAGGAATTATTGATCTAAAAGGTAAGGACTCAAAAGTTGCACTTGTTTATGGTCAGATGAACGAACCACCAGGAGCAAGAGCAAGAGTTGCTCTATCAGGATTAACCCAAGCAGAATATTTTAGAGACGAAGAAGGACAGGACGTTTTATTTTTTGTAGATAATATCTTTAGATTTACTCAAGCTGGATCTGAAGTGTCAGCTCTTCTAGGACGTATTCCATCTGCAGTTGGATATCAACCAACACTTGCAACTGATATGGGTGCCCTGCAAGAGCGAATTACAACTACAAAAAAAGGATCAATCACATCAGTGCAAGCAATCTATGTTCCTGCGGATGACCTAACGGATCCCGCACCTGCTACATCTTTTTCACACTTGGATGCAACAACAGTTTTAAATAGGGCCATTTCTGAAAAAGGAATATATCCAGCAGTTGACCCACTAGATTCTACTTCAAGAATTTTAGACCCACAAGTTGTTGGTGATGACCATTACAGAGTAGCCAGAGAAGTGCAGAGAGTTTTACAAACATATAAAAGTCTTCAAGATATTATTGCTATTTTAGGAATGGATGAACTTTCAGAAGAAGATAAGCTAACAGTTGCTAGAGCAAGAAAAATAGAAAAGTTTTTGAGCCAACCATTTTTTGTAGCAGAAGTTTTCACAGGTTCACCAGGTAAATATGTTGATCTTGAAGATACCATTAAGAGTTTTGATGGACTGGTAAAAGGAGAATATGATCATATGCCAGAAGCTGCATTTTATATGGTAGGTGGCATAGATGAAGCAATTGAAAAAGCTAAAAAATTAGAAGCTGAAGCCGCATAATGGCAACAATTTCTTTTGATTTAGTTTCTCCAGAAAACCTTGTCTTCAATGATGAAGTTGGTACTATAATTGTCCCTGGTAAAGATGGCGACTTAGGTATTTTACCAGGACATAGTAAGGTAATGTCTTCTCTTAGACCAGGAAGAGTAATGGTATACAGTGAAGATAAAAATTTAATTAAATCCTTTTTTGTTTCTGGTGGTTTTGCAGAAATCAATCCTGAAAAATGTATTGTTCTTGCAGAAAGTGTTGTTGAAGTTAATTCTTTAGAAAAAACATCAATTGAAAAAGAAATACAAGAATTAGAAAATAAAGAAGGTAAAGAATCAGAGGAACAACTTTCTGTAGCTAAAGCAAAATTAGAAGCAATAAATGTAAATTATTACGATAAAATTTAATTTCTTTCTAAATCAAACTTTAACTAGATTACTTCTAAATTCTTTTTGAATTTTTATATAAACATTTCTTTTAAATGGTACTGCTTTTTGGCTAATTTCATCATAGTCCATCCATTTCCATTCACTAAACTCAGGATTTTCTGTTCCTACATTTATGTCGTTATCAATTCCTGTAAAACGAAATAAAAACCACTTTTGAATTTGACCTATGTATTTATCACCCCAAGGTAATGTCTTGAGTGTTTCTGTAGGTATGTCATAAGAGATCCATTCTTGAGATGAATTAATCAAAGATGCATTATTCGTACCAATCTCTTCCATCATTTCTCTCCAAACTGCTTCTTCAGGATTTTCATTTTCATCGATACCACCTTGAGGCATTTGCCAATATCCACTTGGATGATCTAATCTTCGACCAACTAAAATTTGATTTCTTGCATTGAGAATCATCATTCCCACACATTTTCTATATTTTTTTTGCATTATTATTCTTGAGTTTCATTAAAGAGACTTACACCTTGCACAAGATCAAAGGCTCTTCGAAGTTGATAATCAATCTCTAAACGTTTTTCAAATTCACTTAATTCATTATCTTCATTTTCTTCTACATCTTCTTCATTATTTTTATCAAGAGAGTCTTTTAGATCTGATTCAGAAAATCTTTTATAATCAAAAGATTCAAATTCTCCTTGTTCAATGATTATATCTGGTACGATCCCCTTACCTTGGATTGATTCACCTGAAGGAGTATAATATCTGGCGGTAGTTAATCTTATACCAGTTAGATTATCACTATTTGAAACTTGAAAAGGAATTATTGTTTGAACTGAACCCTTTCCAAAAGATTGTGTACCTATAATGATTGCTCTTTTATGATCTTGAAGTGCGCCTGCAACAATTTCAGAAGCTGATGCAGAACCACCATCAATAATTACAACAAGTGGTTTTCCATTAGTTCTATCAGATTTTTTTGCACGATATCTTCTTATGTCTTTTTTATCCCTACCTCTTGTTGAAACAATTTCTCCTCTTTCCAAGAATATATCCGTTACCTTAACTGCTTGTGTAAGAAGACCGCCTGGGTTTGACCGTACATCTAAAACGTAACCCTTTATTTTATTTTCTTGTTCAATCTTTTTTATAGCATTTAGAAGACCACTTTCTGTTTGTTCATTAAAAGATGTTATTCTTAAGTATCCAATATTGTTAAGCACTTCACTTTTAACTGATCTAATTTTGATATAATCTCTGATAATTTCAATCTCAAAGGGTTCAGTATTTGCTCTTGAAATAGTAATTACTATTGGCTCACCTTTTTTGCCTCTCATTAATTCAACAGCTTCATTTAACGTAAGCCCAAACACAGGTGTTTCGTCTATTTGAATGATATAATCACCAGCAAGAACTCCAGCTTCATATGCTGGTGTATCCTCTATCGGAGCAATGACTTTCACAAAACCTTCTTCCATGGTAATTTCAATACCTAATCCACCAAATTTACCCTCTGTATCCATTTGCATTTCTTGAAATACTTCTTCATTCATAAAACCAGAATGAGGATCTAAACCTGACAACATTCCATCAATCGCTTTTTCAATTAATTCTTGATCCGTAACCTCTTCTACATAGGATGATCTTACCCTGTCAAATACCTGCCCAAATAGATCTAAATATTTATATTTTTCTTCATCTGAAGAAGATCCATATGTTTTAGGTGCAAGAAGTATAATGAGGGTGAACAGTAGTATTACTTTTAAAAAAACATTTTTTGAAATTATCATATATTTTAAGCTAGTTTAGTTTGTGAAGAATCAAAGCTTACTTCCCATAATTTTTCTAATGCATATAATTCTCTAATTTCTTGTCGAAACAAATGAACAATGATCTCACCTGCATCAACAATTATCCAGTCACATTGAGGTCTTCCTTCAGGATTTGGACATTTTATCCCTGCTTTTTTTAATTTTTTTACCATTTCGTCTGCTGTAGCATCTGAATGTCTAGTTGATCTACAGGTAGCAATCACAAAGGCATCAGCAACGGATGATTTATTAGATAAATCAATAACTTTTATATCTTCAGCTTTTGCATCACTTAGTATTGATACAATATTTTCTGTCAATGAAGTAATTTTATTAATATTTGCCTCTTAATATATTTCTTTGATTTCTAATTTCAGATGATGAAATTTTAATTTCTTTATTTTGTATCAAAGTCCATGCAGGAATTTTTTTTGAAACATGTTCTATGTCTTGAGCTATATATTTATGATGAATAAATTTTTTTGCTGCAACACTTTTCAAAGCGTTTGTATTATATCCATGTCTTCTAAAAATAACAATAGAGATAATATGAAAAATTGATTGCCATTTTTCCCATTCGTGGAAATTAACTAAATTGTCTGCACCCATTAACCAAAAAAATTTAATATTTTTATAATATTGAATTAGAAATTTAATTGTTTGATAAGAGTATTGAGATTCAATTTTTTTTTCAACTTCTAATATTTTTATAGGAAAATTTTTTGTAATTTGTTTACAATTTTGTAATCTTTCTTCGTATGTTGCGGGTTTTGAAATCTTTAAAGGATTCTGAGGTGTAACCAACCACCAAATTTCATCAAGTTGTAATACTTTTTTAGCTTCATTGGAAATAAATAGATGCCCACGATGTGGTGGATCAAAAGATCCTCCAAGAAGTCCGATCTTTTTCAATTAAGGTCTTTCCTGACCATTACCATTAACTACATATTTAAATGTAGTTAAATGTTTTGTTCCCACTGGTCCTCTTACATGTATTTTGTCTGTTGAGATTCCTATCTCAGCACCAAAACCAAATTCACCGCCATCTGCAAATTGCGTAGATGCATTTTTAAGTATTATTGCGCTATCAATTTTATTATAAAATTTTTCAAAGGTTTTTTCACTTTCTGTAATTATACTTTCTGTATGACCAGAAGAATAATCATTTATATGCTTAACCGCTTCATCAACTCCTGAAACAATTTTTACTGATAAAATTTTATCTAAATATTCTAATGACCAATCTTCTTCACTTGCAGTTTTAAAATCACTATCTAAAGACTGAATATATTCATCACCTCGAATTTCACAATTTACTTCTTTTAGAGGTTTTAATATTTTCATTGCTTCGTCTTTAATTTTTTCATCAATTAAAAGTGTTTCTGCAGCACCACAAATTTCAGGACGCCTCATTTTACTATTAAAAACTACTTTTTCTGCAATGCTTAAATCAGCATCTTTATCTACATACACATGACATATACCGTCTAAATGTTTGATAACGGGTATTTTGCTTGCTGAATTAATTTTTTCAATCAAACCTTTTCCACCTCTAGGAATAATGACGTCAACATAATCTCTCATGCTTAGTAAATGATCAACCGCTTCTCTTTCAGGTGTATTAATCATTTGGACACAATGTTCAGGGAGGCCAGCTTCTGTGAAAGCATTTGTAATATTATTTACCAATTCCTTAGAGGAATGAAAACTATCACTACCACCTCTTAAAATTATACAATTGCCAGATTTTATAGAAAGACAAGACGCATCAACAGTGACGTTCGGTCTGGATTCATAAATCACGCCTAATACACCAAGTGGTGTTGAAATTTTACGAAACTGTAAACCATTAGGTCTTTCCCATTCTTCTAATGTAATGCCAATTGGATCTGGTATTTCGATTATATCTTCAATTGATGTAATCAATCCATCAATAGATTTTTCAGTTAATGTAAGTCTATTTATTAAAGGCTTAGCTAAAGATTTTTTTTCACCATTTTCTAAATCTATTTTATTTGCTTCAAGAATTTTATTTCTATTTTTATCTAAATTTTTAGTGAGTTTTGTTAAAGCAAGATTTTTTTGATCACTGCTACAGACTTTCATATTTAGAGAGGCAGATTTTGCTCTTTTGCCTAATTCAATAATATTATTTTCAATACTCATGTAGAAAGCTTAACTAAATTATCTTTATGTACCACTTCCTCTCTTCCTTCGAAACCTAAAACTTTATAAATTTCTTTACTTTTCTTTCCAATAATTTTTTTTGCATCATTAAAATCATAAGCAGATATACCTATTGCTACCTTCTGACCATTCTCAACTAAGATAGATATTACATCACCTCTTTTGAACCTTCCTTTGATATCTATTACTCCTGCAGGAAGAAGACTTTTATTTTTCAAAATTGCATTTTGAGCCCCTGTATCAATAATAATCGATCCTGATGGTTTTAAATGATTTAATAACCATTTTTTTTTGGACGAATTTGTAGAAGTTAAGGGATAAAAAATTGTTGAATTTTTCTTATTAATATTACTGATTGGTCTGTTTTTATCACTATTAGTGATTATTGTAGCACAACCGTTTCCAGCACATATCTTTGCTGCTAAAATTTTTGTGGCCATTCCTCCACTACCTAGCTCAGAAGATTGATAATTACCAAGTTCTTCAATTTTTTTATCAATTTTAAATACCTCTGAAATTTTTTTAACATCCTTATCTTTTTTTGGATTACCTTGATATAAACCATCAACATCACTTAACAAAATTAATAAATCAGCTTCAATCATTTGTGCTACTCGGGCTGCAAGTCTATCATTATCACCATAGCGAATTTCCTCAGTAGCAACAGTGTCATTTTCATTAATGATTGGGATTATGTTTTTACTTTGTAATGATGATATTGTATTTCTAGCATTTAAATATCGTCGCCTTTCTTCGCTATCTTCTAATGTTAATAAAATTTGAGAAACACCTATCTTGTATTTTCCTAGTTTATTTCGCCATTGATGGGCTAATTCAATTTGACCAACTGAAGCTGCTGCTTGTTTATCTTCTAATTTTCTTAACTTTGTATTTGAAATACTTTTCGCACCTAATGCAATAGCGCCAGAACACACAATCACAATTTTTTTTGTTTTATTCAATTCCGCAATGTCTTTACATAAATTATCTAACCACTTAGATTTGATCTTTTTTGTTTTCGAATCAACAATTGAATTTGAACCAATTTTTACAACTACTTTTTTATATTTTTTAATCATTTGTGATTTCATTATATTTGAATAAATAATCAATTAGATCATCTATACCTTCATTATTAAAACTTGATATAAAAAGAATATCAGAATTTAACTTTTGATTGATCTCAATTTTTTTTTCTTCTAAATTTTCATTGAGTAAATCAACTTTGGTTAAAACAATTATTTCTTTTTTTGAAGATACTTTTTCACTATATTTTGAAATTTCGTTTCTTACTGTAATATAGTTTTCGTACCAATTGTCGTCATTTATATCTACTAAATGAAGTAAATATTTACATCTCTCAATATGTGCTAAAAATTTATCTCCCAAACCTTTTCCCTCATGCGCACCTTCAATCAAACCTGGGATATCTGCTAATACAATTTCTTTATCAAAGCGCTTCACGGTACCAAGCACAGGATGTAAGGTTGTAAATGGATAATCCCCAATTTTTGGGTTAGCATTAGAAATTGTTGATAACAGAGTTGATTTACCTGCATTAGGTAAGCCTATTACTCCTATATCTGCAAATAATTTTAGTGATAACCATATCCATCGCTCTTCTCCTAATTCACCTTTTGTAAATTTTCTTGGAGCTTGGTTAACTGATGATTTAAAATGATTATTTCCTAAACCGCCATTACCACCCTTTAATAAAATGTATTCTTCATCAATTTTTGTTAGATCAGTTAGCAATACCGTTTTATCTTCATTGTAAATTTCTGTTCCAGGTGGAACTTTAATAACCATGTTGCTTCCATTCGCTCCTGTTTGATTTTTTCCCCTTCCATTTTCACCTTTTTTTGCTTTAAAATGTTGTTGGTATCTAAAATCAATTAGTGTGTTTAAATTATCATCCACTTTAAAAATAATATTTCCACCTTTGCCTCCATCGCCTCCATTAGGACCACCAAACTCAATATATTTTTCCCTACGAAAACTAGCGCAGCCATCTCCACCATTGCCTGATGCAATATATATTTTTGCTTGATCTAAAAATTTCATAATAAATTTTTAATTAATTGGGATTATTGTTCTGTGGGAACAACTGATACAAAAGTTCTTACTCTTGTTTTTTTAAAAGCTACTTTTCCATTTATTGTAGCAAATATTGTGTGATCTTTACCTATGCCAACATTATCACCTGGATGAAACTTTGTACCTCGTTGCCTAATAATAATGTTTCCTGCTATTACGTTTTCACCGCCAAATTTCTTAACTCCAAGTCTTCGACCCGCCGAGTCTCTTCCATTCCTAGAACTACCACCTGCTTTTTTCGTTGCCATTATTTATCTTCTTTTTTAGTTTTAACAGTTTTTTTAACAGTTTTCTTTACTGATTTTTTCTTAGTAGGTGAAGCATTATTTATTGCTTTTTTTGTAACTGTCTTCTTTTTTGTAACTTTTACCTCTTTAGACTCAATTTTTTCTTTAGTAACTTTAGTTTCAGTTTTTTTAACTTTTTTTGTTTCAGGTTCAGCAGTGGACTTTTTTCCACCATAAGAAATTGATTCTATTCTTAATACAGTTAGATATTGTCTATGACCTTGTGTTAATCTGTAATTTTGTCTTTTTCTTTTTTTAAAAACTATTATTTTTTTATCTCTGATTTGATCAACAATTTTTGCTTCAATTGAAGCATCTTTTAGTAATGGCTCGCCTAAGCTATTTGTGCTTTGATCACTGATCGCTAATACATCAGTAATAGACACTTTATCACCTTTGGATCCCTCAAGTTTTTCTACTTTAAGTATCTGACCAGCTCTTGCTGAGTATTGCTTTCCACCAGTTTTGAAAATTGCTAACATATCTTTTGATGGCGGGGTTTATAGTGAACTATGCTAATAGTCAAATTAAAAATATGGCGTAAATACTGGAAATAAAGACCTTAAAAGCTATCCTTTGCTTTTCGCAAATAAGCAAATAATTCAAAGTCTGTAAAACCTAGCTCTTTCTTAATTATAGTACCTAATTTTGAATTTTGATTCAGGAATAAGTTATATTGTTTTTCATCTTCTAATAAAAAAGGTACGGATTTTCCTTTATTATTTAAATCATCATTAATTTTGTTTCTAACTGTCAAATAAGCACTTTCTTTTTTGAGTGTTTTCTCAAGAAAATTTAAATTGCCTATTGTATATTCATGACCGCAATAAATAATTGTATTTTTACTTAACTCATTGATTTTTTTTAAACTGTTAAACATTTCATTTAATGTTCCTTCGAACACACGACCACAACCAAGTCTGAACAGTGTATCACCACAAAATAAAACACCATTGTTTTCATCATAGTAAATTATATGATCTAATGTATGCCCGGGTGTTTTTATTATTCTAAATGTATTTAAGCAGGAGTTGACTTCATCTCCATCACGTAAAACGAATCTTGTATTTTCAATCTGAGCACTTGGAGAGTGTATATTAACTTCTGGAAAAGCATTAAGTATTCCTTTTACACCTGATGTGTGATCTTTATGATGATGTGTAATAAATATATCTTCTATGGTTAAATTGTTTTCAAGAGCAAAATTTAATATAGGATTACTATCAGCAGGATCTATAACACAGCTCTTAAGCGTGTCATTATATAAAACAAAAGAGTAGTTATCTTTTAATTGATTTATAATTTCAACTTTCATCTAATAACTAATTTGCAATAACAGAATTTTTTGCAAAAACTTTTTTTGATGATTTAATTTTTATTGGTTCAAAATTTTTATAACTTAATAAAAAGATAGCTTCGTGAGTGAAAAAATTAACTCCAGTAACTGATTCACTTATATCAAATTGCTTACCTTTTGATGTTAATCCAATACTTTTTTCAATCACAATATTCATTTCATTACACAAATTCAAAAAATCCTTAATTGTAAAAAAATGAATGTTAGGTGTGTCATACCATGTATAAGGTAAACTTTCTGTTACTGGCATTTTTCCAGATATTAAAAGCTGTAATCTTATTTTCCAATGTCCAAAGTTAGGAAAAGAAACTATTGCTTTTGATCCTATTCTTAATAATTCAGACAGAATATCTTTAGGCTTCATCATTGCTTGTAAAGTTTGACTTAAAATTACATAATCAAAACTATTATTTGAATATTGGGACAAATCCAATTCGGCATTTCCATGTACAACATTGAAACCTCTTGCGATAGCATTTGCAGCTAGATCTCTATTTAATTCAATGCCATGAGTTATCGCATTACGATTATTTTCTAATTGTTCCATAAGACCGCCATCACCACATCCAATATCTAGGATTTTTCTATCTTCTGCGATAAGTGTTTCAATAAGAGACCAATCTTTTCTTATGCTATTAATTTTATTCATCTATCTTCGCAAAGTTGTTTGTTAGGAAACCTTTTATTACATCATCTAACTGTGGTTCCTCTAATAAAAAACTATCATGTCCTTTATCAGTATCAATTTCTAGAAAGCTTACTTCTCTTGATAGAGAATTTAATTGATTTACAATCATTTTACTTTCTATTGTAGGGAATAACCAATCCGAGGTAAATGAGACAATTAAATATTTTAAATGGTTATTTGGATTATGACTAAACTCAATATTTTTTCTAAATGTTTCATCATGATCAAAATAATCCATAGCCCTTGTTAAATAAAGATATGAATTTGCATCAAATCTTTCAACAAATGATTTACCTTGATATCTCAGATAACTCTCAACTTGAAAATCAGCATCAAATCCAAAAGAAATAATATCTCTTGATTGAAGTTTTCTTCCAAATTTTCTATGCATCGCATTTTCGGATAAATATGTGATATGCGCAATCATTCTTGCTACTGATAGACCTCTTTCAGGCACTTCATTATTTTCAAAATACTTTCCATTTTTCCAAATAGGATCACTCATTATTGCCTGTCGCCCAACTTCATGAAATGCAATATTTTGAGCCGAATGTTTTAAAGCGCCCGCAATATGTATTATATTTAAAATTTTATCTGGAAAATCGATTGCCCATTGAAGTGCTTGCATTGCTCCCATCGAACCACCAATGACAGAAAATAACTTCTCTATATTTAAACTTTCAATCAATAAAGATTGAGCCTTCACCATATCTTTTATTGTTACGGAAGGAAAATTACCACCATATGCAACATCACTTCCATTTTGTAACTCTTTAGGACCAGTTGAGCCAGCACAACCGCCGAGTACATTTGAGCAAATTACAAAAAATTTGTTTGTATCAATTGGTTTATTAGGCCCAACCATTCTAGACCACCAACCTTCTCTCCCAGTAATGGGATTATTCCCAGCAACATATTGATCTCCAGTTAAAGCATGGCAAACAAGAATAGCATTAGTTTTATCAGCATTTAATTTGCCATATGTTTTGAATGCTAGTTTAAAACTATCTATTATATCTCCTGATTCTAGTTTTAAATTAATATTCTCGAAATAGGCTATTTCGCTTTCAAGTTTTGTGTCAGTAGTAAATTTTGTTTTCATATCTTTTTAGTCTAACACTATTTGAAAGAATGAAGGAGGAGTGTAAACGCTTTAGCTGATTATTGCTCCACCCGCAAGCTGTCTCAAATCGGTGATAATCGGTCTTATATTTATATATCTTTCTAAGTCAATAAATCGTCATTTTTTAAATTAAATACTACTTTATTTTGATTTATCGTAAGATAGTTTGTAAAGAAACGTCCAAAATTATGAAAAATAAAGAATTAGACAATTTAAGAAGCAAAATTAATAACATTGATGATGAAATTTTATCTTTATTATCTAATCGATCTAAAATTGTTTTAGAAATAGGAAAACACAAAAAAGATAATTCAGTTGTTGATCTAGATAGAGAACAAAAAATTCTCGACAGATTAAGCTCTAAATTTACAGGATCTTATCCGAAAGATACTATTGTTAGACTTTGGAGAGAAATTTTTCAATCTTCTGAAAAACTTCAGAAGTTAACTAAAGAAAATATTCAATCAAAAAGATCTATAGAAAACATTAATGTTTATAAAGGTGGTAAGGCAAAGTTAAATAACAATAAAAGAGTTATCAAACTTTCTTCAAATGAAAATCCTTATGGTGCTTCACCGAAAGCAATTGAATTGTTAGATACAAAAAATATTAATCATGATTTACATAGATACCCAGAAATTGATGGATCATCATTAAGAGAAGCAATAGCTAAAAATTTTTCTATTGATAGTAATAGAATTATTCTTGGCTCTGGCTCAGATGAAGTTTTATTATTTGCAGCTTTGGCATTTTGTCAAGATGGCGATGAAATTCTCCATGCAAATCACGGCTTTGAGATGTATTCAATTGTAAGTAAAGTAGTTGGTGCAGTTCCAAAAAAAATTAAGGAAGATGTAAATTTCAATTTAAATATTGAAAATCTCATAGATCAAACAAATGACGCTACTAAAGTAATTTATATTGCATCACCTAATAATCCAACCGGAACTTATTTGTCTAGAGACCAACTTGTTAAATTAATGAATAGTATTTCTAAAAATATTATAGTTGTTATAGACGGGGCATATGTCGAATATGTGCAAAAAGACGATTATGATAAAGGATTTAGTTTAACTGATGAATATGAGAATATTATTTTAACAAGAACATTTTCAAAAACATATGGACTCGCAGCTTTAAGAGTAGGCTGGTGTTATACCAGTCAAAAAATAGCTGATATAATTAATAAAATAAAACCTCCTTTTAATACGACAACTATTTCACAGTCTCTTGCAATTAAAGCTTTGGAGGATAAAGAACATATTGAAAACTCTGTTAAATTAAATTCTGAAATTAAAGATTGGTTTGAAAAAGAGCTCAAACTTCTAAATATTAAAACCAGACAAACTGAAGGTAATTTTACTTTAATTGAAACTTCAGAAGAAGAAGCTGAGAAAATTAGTAATCATCTTATGAATGATGGCATTATTATAAGGCGTTTAAATAGTTATAATTTGCCCAATTTTTTGAGAATTAGTATTGGTACAAAAGAAGAAATGAATTTGACAGTTGAAAGTTTGAAGAAATTTAATGTCTAAAATAACTTATGATTCAGCTCTGGTCATTGGTATGGGATTAATTGGATCATCCATAGCAAGGGCACTGAAGGAAAAACAATTATCAAAAAAAATTTTTGCTATTGATAGAGATAGTGAGGTAATAAATATTTCAAAAAATTTAAATCTTGTGGATGCAATAGAGAGTGATTTAAATAAATATAATCAACAATTTGATATTATTTTTATTTGTACGCCTTTGAGTTCATATAGGGATATATTTAAGCAATTGAATAGCTATGTTAATGAAACAACACTAGTAACAGATGTTGGTTCAACAAAAGTAAGTGTTATAGAAGATTTTAAAGAATCAATTAATAATAAAAAAATTTTATTTGTTCCTGCCCACCCTATTGCTGGATTAGAGAAAAGTGGACCAGAATTTGGTTTCGCAAAGCTGTTTGAGAATAGGTATTGTATTTTGACCCCAACAGAAACTCAGAGTGAGATAACAAGATCAGTTTCAGATATTTGGGAGTCATTCGGAATGAATATAGAAATCATGGAACCTAAACGTCATGACAGAGTACTAGCTATGACATCTCATATTCCACAACTCATTGCATATTCTGTCGTAGGAACTGCAACAGAGCTTGAAACTCAAATGAAAGATGAAGTAATTAAGTATTCAGCTGCAGGTTTTAGAGATTTCACAAGATTGGCAGGTAGTGATCCAGTAATGTGGCGTGATGTTTATGAAAAAAATAAAGAAGCCGTTTTAGAAATGCTTGGTCGTTTCAGTGAAGATCTACTTACTTATCAAAAAGCAATAAGAAATAATGATTTAAAATATTTGGAAGAAAAATTTATAAAATCAAAAGAAATTAGAAAAATTATTGAAGAGATTGGTCAAGCAGGAACTTTTGATCCCACAGAAAAGAATTAGTTATCCAATAATAAATTTGAAGCAGTTTCTATTCTATTTTGAACTTCGTTTAATAAAACTTTTTTATCTAAACCTTCATCAATTGTCGGTAAAAATTTTATAGTAATTAATCCTTTTTCTAATACCCATGATTGTTTTGGCCAACATAAACCTGAATTTAAAGCTACAGGAAGGATTTTTCTTTTTGTATGATTATAAATTCCAATAAAACCTGTCTTATAATCAGGTTTACTACCAGGCAGCTTTCTTGTTCCTTCGGGGAAAATAATAATTGAAGATCCAAAAGATAATTTTGATTGAACTTTTTGTAACATATCTCTCATAGCTTTTGTTCCACCATCTCTATTAATCGCAACCATATTAGACTTGAATAAATATTGTCCAAAAATTGGTATAAAGAAAAGCTCTCTTTTATGGACAAAGAAACAATCTTTTAAATAGTAATAGAGTGCGAGTGTCTCAAATGCGGACTGATGTTTAGACGCAATTAAGACACTTTCATTTGGAATATTTTCTAAACCCTCAATTTTATGTTTAATATTACATATAAGATTAAGAAAAACAAAAATAACACGTATCCAAAGTTTTGTTGGATATTTAAGTAAATAACTTGGTAATAAGAGAAAAGGTAAACATACAATACCCATCAACACAGTCCATATAACCAAGGAAATATAAAATATTATACTTTTTAAAATTAACATACTTTATGATTTTGTTTTATATACTAGCCTGACTGATCTATATATAATTTATGTTCATTGTTTGCTCTAATTGTGAATTCAAGTATTTAGTAAATTCTGCAGATCTTAAACCAAATGGTAGAATGGTTGAATGCGCAAATTGTAATCATCAATGGTTTCAAGAATTAGATCATACTGATATTACATCATCAGTCCCATCTACAAAAAAAGAAGAATTAGATCAAAATTTAAAAAATAATAAACAAAAAGAAAAATTAGAAAAAGGTCCGGTCAGAAATTTACCAAGTACAGTTGTAAGACAAGAAAAACCAAGTGTTATTAATTCAACTATAGTAATTATTCTAGCTATAGTTGTAATTTTAGCAATATGGATTTATCGATCCTACGGTGTAAATACTTTTATTATTATTGATTTCTATATTAGGGAATTCTTCTTTAATTTAAATTTGATAATTTCAGACTTAGCTAAAATTATACACAATACTTTAAATTAGTTACAACCAACTCGGAATGATATCAGCTTCAATTGTTTTCTCAATTTTCTCTGGAGAATAAATAATTGCATAATTATCATTGTGTACTAAAATTTCAGAGGGCAGTGGCCTAGAGTTATAATTTGAAGACATTACTTTTCCATAGGCTCCTGTATTTTTTATAACTAGTAGATTACCAATTTTTTGTTTAGCCAATTTAATATTTTTTAAAAAAACATCTGAACTTTCACAAATAGGACCAGCAATAGCATAATCCATAAATTCCTCTGAGTTTACATTTATCGCTGATATTTCATGATGTGCACCATACATGGCTGGACGTATCAATGTATTCATTCCTGCATCAACAATTAAATAATTTATACCTCCATTATTTTTAATTGTAACAATAGAAGTAACTGTAACTCCAGCCTCAGCAATTAAATACCGACCAGGCTCAAACGATAATTCATAGTTTGTTTGCGTAAAACAATTATCAAGTTCTTCTTTTACCATCTCAATATTAAAGTCAGGATCAGAATCTTCATATTTAACATGAAAACCTCCACCCAAATCTACATGCTTGATATTAATACCTGATTCAATAAACTTATCTGCAGCCATTTTCATTTGAGAAAACGTATTTTTATATGCCTCAATTTTACTAATTTGACTTCCAATATGACAACTAATACCAATTAAATTTAAATTTTTACAACTTTTAACTAATTTGATAATTTTATCTAAATTTTCAAATTCAATACCAAACTTATCAGTTTTTTTTCCTGTTGAAATTTTACTTAAAGTTTCACCATCAACATCTGGATTAAGTCTAACACCAATATTAATGATTTTATTTTTTTCATTTGCTAAATTATCGAGTAGTTTTATTTCTTCTAAAGATTCAGTATTAATTAAACGTATATTTTTATGTATAGCATATAGTAAATCCTGTTCAGATTTTCCAACACCTTCAAAAATTATTTTATTTGGATCGAAACCAGCTTCTAAGGCCCTTTTTAATTCACCAACTGACACTACATCTGCTCCAATATCTAACGAGTTCATTAATTTCAAAATAGCTTGATTTGAATTAGACTTAATTGAATAAAAAATATTGTTGCCCAATATTTCTTTAGTTTTATTTACTTGATTAATAATTTTTTCTTGTGAATACACATAAAAAGGTGTCTGACAAACTTTAACTAAGTCATATAAAGAAGTACCCTCAATATATGGGTCGTTATTTTTATAAGTTAACATTTATTCAGTATTTATAATAACGGATTGTTGACGTTTTTTCTCTTCTTCTAATTTCTCTAAACAAGCTTCATCACATGGATATGTAATTACGGATTTGTCTACTTGATCTTCTGGTAAACTTAAAGGACCAACTTTACCACAGCTAAAAGTAAACAACAAAAATGATAATAATATTAATCTGATCATTATAAGTATTTTTTTATAACAAGTTTTATCATTTTTTTAGTAATTTCAGGAGCCGTACCCCCAAAACTTGATTTTGATTTAACACTGTTAGTAG
>OZSS01000323.1_pt1 | contig 22529 bp, 28 predicted proteins | sample 1779911 | NCBI WGS metagenome assembly OZSS01 (sample SAMEA2603589, study PRJEB24840) | metagenome | biome: Water; feature: Photic zone; material: Seawater sample | place: Mediterranean Sea | collected 2013-11-12 | depth 10 m
AATACTTTTATTAAAAAAGAATCATTTACATTTCTAGAAATTCTTTTCACATGTATTTCTGCATTTGCAACTGTAGGTTTTGATATTGGTTTAACAGCAAAATTAAATCATTTTGGTCAATTTATTTTAATTATTGGTATGTTCGTAGGAAGACTTGGGATTCTATTGCTTTTAAGTGCTCTTTGGCAGGCTCTATATAAGAGTAGAATAGAAAGACAAAAAAGAATTGGCTATCCAAAAGCTGATCTTTATGTTTAGCCTTTACTAATATTTATTATGGCTGATTGGTGGCAATGGTCTCAACAAAAAGAAGAGCAAGCTCTAACTTTCGCAGTTGTAGGAGTTGGAAGATTTGGAACGGCTGTTTGTAGAGAACTTATAAGTAATGGCGTAGATGTTTTAGCTGCAGATGCTTCTGAGAAGGCTATTGATGATTTAAGACAATTAGAACCTTCTATTGAAGCCAGAGTAATAGATTGTACTGATGAGGAATCAATGAAGGAATCAGGTATCTTAGAGATGAATACAGTTGTGGTCGGTATTAGTGAGCCTATTGAAGCAAGTATTACCACTACTCTTATTGCTAAGGATAGTGAAGGAACAAAAGTAAAAAGAGTAATTGCAAGAGCCACGAGTGATTTGCATGAAAAGATGTTAAAAAGAGTAGGTGCTGATAAGGTTGTTTTTCCTTCTAGAATGCAAGGTGAAAGGTTAGGTTTAGAACTCGTTAGACCAAATCTAATTGAAAGATTAGAATTGGATAATCAAACTGGAATAGATGAATTAACAGTTCCAGAAGAATTTATTGGTAGATCTTTAAGAGATTTAAATTTAAGAAAAAATTATTTAGTTAACGTTCTTGCTGCTGGTCCTCCAGAACAATTAACAGTAAATCCTCCTGCAAAATATATTCTTGAGAGAGGAAATATTTTGGTAGTTATGGGGAAAACTTTAGATTTACAAAAATTACCTCAAAATTAATTATTTATTCTCAGATTTTTTGGTATATCTAATCCTTTGAGGAGCCCCTTTTAATCTTTTAATACTTTGTCTTTCTAATGTATCCCGGAAATTCTCGGTATTAACTGCAGTATCTGATGTTTGTGATTTGGCTTCTCTTTTGAGATAATTTTTAATTCCTTGCTGAATTAATACCTTGGCCATATTGCTGACAGTTCTTGATTCATTCTCAGCTAAAATATTTAGTTGCTCACAAATCAATTCTGGAAGAACTACCTGTATTCTAGGGGATTTTGGCTTCCCATTAGTTGAGTTTTGGCGGGTTGCCATTAGTCAAACTGAATAACTGTTACTTTTAAGTATACACAGTTAGTCAAGGGTAGTATCTTTGTGTATATTAATAGTAAGGATATAAGCCTTTGATTAATTTGTTCCTTGTGTAAATTATGAAAAATTCAAGAAATCTTGATTCTTCTCAAAGATCAACAATTGATAAAAAGAAAAAAAAATTAATACAGTCTGAGTCTTTAAGTAACGAGAATAGTGATGTATTAGTATCTGCAGTGATCAGTCCATATTTGTTGACACATCTGCATCAAATTTTGCAACGTTCTGAATATTATGCTCAGAAAGATGGAAGAATATCTCACGCTGCTAATTTTGCAAAGCTTAGGAAAGTTTTATGTTTAGATGCAAGAAGTATGGCAGATGCCTCAGCCAAAGAAATAAAAGATACTGATCATGATTTTTCTATAAATAAAAATAATGAACAAAATGTAGCTTGAGGGAATAGTCTATAGATATGAATTAATAGAAACTGATGACTAGTAATGTTGAAAAACTCTACAATTTAATAGCCGATGATTCAAGAAAAAAACAAAGTTTATTTTTGATGGCTCTTACTAATCCAAAATCAGCTCTTGAAAAGATTTGCGAGATTGGTAGAGAAGTAGATATTCAGGTTACTAAAGAAGAGGTAATAGAGTATTTGTCGACTGTTGATGACGAAGCAACTAAATTATGGTTGATCAAGGCTCGAGGAGGTCTTTAGTAAAAGATTTTGTGTAGTTCCTTCTTTTAATGTTGGGGTTATTCTTCTGTTGTAACCTCCACCACCAGCCAATGTCCAAAAAAACCAGTAACTTGGAATTGCCAATCCTGCAGCTATGAAAATTACCACGATTTGTTCTATTCTTTTCATATAACAATTTTATTCCACAAAAATTTTTTTGGTAAAAAAGTCTCTTAGTTTGTAAATTCAATTTTTTTAAAGTGATTAGATTTGATAATGTAAGTAAAATTTACTCTACTGATGTTGTTCTAAAAAATATTAATTGGGAAATTAGGAAGGGAGAAAAGATAGGCTTAGTTGGTTCTAATGGAGCAGGTAAATCTACTCAGTTTAAAATCTTAATTGGAGAAGAGGATCAAACAAGTGGACTTGTTCTTAAAGAAGGAAGTCCCAAAATTTCTCACTTAAAACAGGAATTTGATTGTAATTTAAATCGAACAGTCAGAGAAGAATTAGAAAGTTCTTTTAAAGATATTCAAATAGTTTCAAATAAACTTCTAGAGATTGAAAATGAAATGAAATTTTTAGAAACTAGCAAAGACTCTGAAAAACTTGATCATCTTGTAAATCAACTAGCCAAATTTCAAGAAAAGTTTGAAGTTTTAGGCGGCTACCAAATGCAGGCAGAAGTAGAGAAGATGCTGCCAAAACTAGGTTTTTCTCAGGATGATGCAGATAAATTGGTAGGTAATTTTTCTGGGGGTTGGCAAATGAAAGTTGCTCTTGGAAAAATTATTTTGCAAAAACCTGATTTACTTTTACTTGATGAACCAACTAATCATTTAGATTTGGAAACAATTTTTTGGTTAGAGGAATATTTAATATCTCTAAAAATATCCATCATATTAATTAGTCATGATCGATATTTTTTAGATAAACTATGTAAAAAGATTATTTTTATAGAAAGAGGAATTTCTGAAACATATAATGGGAATTATTCTTTTTTTATTGAACAAAAGTCTTTAAATGAAGCAACTCAAAGCAAAGCTTTTGAGTTGCAGCAAAAAGAGATCGAAACACAAAAAAAGTATATTGAAAGATTTCGAGCTAGTGCGACAAGGAGTACTCAAGCTAAAAGTAGGGAGAAGCAATTACAAAAGATTGTAAAAATTGATGCACCTATTTCAAGACTAAAAAGTCCTTCTTTTAATTTTCCTGAGTGTCCGCGCTCTGGTAAATTAGTTCTTCAAATTAAGAATTTATCTCATAGTTTTGAAGAAAAAATACTATTATTTGATGTCAATTTAAGGGTTTCTGCGGGAGAAAAAATAGCAATTTTAGGTCCTAATGGATGTGGTAAATCTACTTTGTTAAAGTTGATTATGAAAAAAATAGAACCTGAAATAGGAGAAGTTAATTTAGGTAAACATAATATAATTACAAGTTATTATGAGCAAAATCAGGCTTCAGCACTTGCTGTTGAAAAACAGGTTATTGATTTAATATATTCAAAAGCACCAGATTGGTCTCAACAAAAAGTAAGGACATTCTTAGGAAGTTTTGGCTTTCATAATGATGCTGTTTTTAAACATGTTCAACAACTTAGTGGTGGCGAAAAAGCTAGATTAGCATTGGCTTTGATGATAATGAATCCAAGCAATTTTTTACTTCTTGATGAACCTACAAATCATTTAGATTTACAATCGAAAGAGAATTTGGAACTAGCAATAAATAATTATAAGGGAACAGTATTTATTATTTCGCATGATAGATATTTTATTTCAAAAGTTGCAAATAGAATTCTTGAAATTAAAGACTCTAAATTATTATCTTTTAATGGTAATTATGAATATTTTTTAGAGAAGAAAAGAAATACAAAATAACGTTTTATGTTTATCTTTTAAATATTTTATTCTTGTTTTTTTTAGTTTTGACGACTAGCTTTTAGAAAACTTTACAATCCTCTAGGCAAGATCACTTATTTTTCTTTACAGACTTCATAACTTTGATTAATGTAATAATTACAAATTTGTTTTATTGAGAATACTATGAAAAAGTATGATTTAAAAGAAAGTAAATATGTTACTTCTGATCCAGTAGAAAGTTATTTTGAGTGTATTTCTAGTTGTGATATTTCTGATGGTATTTGTATCTCTCAATGTGTAGAAATACTTAGAGACGATGAAAGTTAGAAAATTTTTATTTTGTTAATTTAGTAATATCTATAGGTTTAACTTTTAATTTAATAATTTTATTTTTTCTTTTTAAGGTTATATTTATAAATTTATTAATTCCATTGTTACTTATTTCATTGATGACATCTGAAGAATTATTAATATTTGTTTCCCCCACTTTTAGGATTATGTCATTAATAAAAATTCCGCTCTTTGCAGCGGGGCTATTTGGGACAACGTATCCTACTTTTACAATACTTTCATTCGTCTCAAAATAATTTTCGTCTATTAAGTTGATTCCAATCATGGGATGTATTACTTTTCCATTTTTTATCAGTTGCGAAGCGATATTTTTAGCTTTATTTATTGGGATTGCAAAACTTAAGCCTGCCCCAGGGCCTGATCTAATAAGAGTATTAATTCCAATCACTTCTCCCTTACTATTTAATAATGGTCCCCCAGAATTGCCAGGGTTTATTGCAGCATCTGTCTGAATTAATTCAAACTTTTTATCATATATCCCTAATTGTGAGACATTTCTATTTAAGTTACTAATTATTCCTAGGGTTACTGTATTTTCTAGTCCAAAAGGATTACCAACAGCTATTGCCCAATCACCAACTTCAATTTTTGTTGAATCACCTAACTTTGCTTTTGGCCAAGGTCCTTTACCTTCAAGCTTGATAACAGCTAAATCAGTAAGTAAATCTTGTCCTATTAACTTCCCTTTATATTTTGTTCCATTTGATAAACCAACTATTAACTTTTGTGATCTATTAACAACATGTGCATTAGTCATTACTAGACCATCTCCAAATATAAAGCCGCTTCCTTGGCTCTGTTCTATCCGTGGTTGATTTTCAGGAGGTAATTGTAACCCGAAGAATCTTTCAAAATATGGATCTAAGAATATTCTTGAATCTCTAGAAAATTGTCTATTTTCAACAAATCTTTGAGTGTCAATAGTTACTACTGAAGCCCCTGTTTTTTTTACTGCTTTTGTTATGAAAGATATATTTGAAATTTTAGATTCTTCATTAAGATTTTGATTTACTATGGGCTGAGATATTACATTTGATTTATTAATTAGGCCAAGTGTTAAACAGGACAGGAAGAATAGTTTTTTAAAAGAGAATTTTATAAATTTTCCTTTTGTGATTGTCTTCGAAAACATTCGTTTATAATTTATTATTTATGTTAGTGATAATTACAAAAATCGCTAAAATTATTTGGCAAATAGAAGAATATGTTTCTTTAAATTAGCTAAATTTATTTTTTTCGAGCTATTATAGAACATAAGTAATAATAGATTAATACACTAAATGTCTTTCTTATTTCCAATAGTTTATTCAGCTGCTCTAACCTATTTAGTTTGGAAAGCTTTTAAAGTAATGTCAAATGGTTGGGGGGCACTTGATAAACAACCAAATCGATCTTACAAAACAAATATCAAACAAAAGAAATATACTATTCATCCTGAACTTCTTGATAAATCTGGAAATATAACTCAAGAAGAATTACTTACAGTAAGGTTTTCTAATGATACAGATTCAACTCTGGAAGAAAAGGGAACTACAACTGATTAAATTCATTAAGCACATTTATAAGGATAAAAATTTGGAATTAAGAACAAAGATTGTCGCCGGAGTTATTAGATCACTTAAGTTACCGCCTAGGTTCCGTCTTAAAATGGTTAAAGAAGATCCTGTCAGACTTGAATTGAGTCTAACCCCTTCTTATGGAAAAAATCCAGTAATAGTTGGAATAGTGGAGTCTCTTGATTTAGTTGCCAGGAGAGATAGAGAGGGAAGAATGCCAAGAGATCTACAAGGAACTTGGGATTGGACTGTAAGACATGGAAAAGTAAGCACTGGAGGTTGGAACCCAATGCTTAAAGAAGCTCTCCAAACTATGTTTGAAACAGGTTTGCCATCAATAATATATGAAGAATTAACTGGAGATGAGTACAAGCCAGTTGATGGAATAAGACATGTTAGATAAATCATGAATTTTTACATAAATTCAACCTTAAAACGCTAAAATATAATTACTTTCTCGAATAAATCATTATGAATGAGGATAATCAACCAAGATTTGGTTTTGTCAACTTTGCAGAAACTTGGAACGGAAGAATGGCAATGATGGGAATATTGATAGGTTTAGGTACAGAATTGATTACAGGACAAAGTATTCTAAGACAAATTGGGATTGGTTAAACTTTTTCAAGAAGTATTTAAGGACAATCATTTGATTTCCTCTGCTTTTACTTCAATTGTAGTTTCGCTGGGTTTTTTCAAAATTTCAGAGCTTTTTGAATTTGTATTTTCTAAATCTGCACCACAATTCATGCAGGTATTATTAATTCCTAAAGTCACAGTGCCACACTGATTACAAGTATTTACTTTTGACTTTAAGGAATTAAAACTTATAAATAAAACAGCAATTATTAAAAGAGGAATTAAAAATATAAGTAATAAAAGATTTCCGATAAGATTTAAAAAAAAGTTAAATCCAAAAAGGGAAATTAATATTAAAAAAATTAAAGAGTAGGTGAATAAACTTTTGTTCATTTTAGAAAAGGAAACATATGATTCTTTTAGCATTAAGTTTTTCTTCTCCTGCTTGTTAAAGACATACTAGCTATAACCACACTCCAACATTGTCCAAAATATAAAACAACGCCTAATAGCCAAACCCATAAAGTTAGTACTAAAAAACCTCCAATAAAGCCATATGCTTGAAATCTTGTCCCAAGGGAAAGAATACTTTTACTTACTGCTAGATTAAGAGTAGTTAGCCCAATTCCAATCAGAATTGAACCAGGGATTAGTGGTTTTAAAGGAACTTTTCTACTAGGCAATAGTGCTTGAAGTAATAAAGCCATTAATGAAAATCCTACCAGTGGCAAAGCAAATTGACCAACTTGTAAGAGTGGTAATTTTATAATGAATTCAGATATGAAATTACTAGAATTTGATATCTTTTCTAAGACAGTAGTTGGAATCATTCTGAGGTTTGCACTGATTTGATCTAATACCATTAAAAACCCTATAAAAAATACTACTAAGAAAGCTTCAATTCTGTTTCTTAGAAATCTTGATGCTTGCTCTTGCCAGGCAGAGTTTATTCTTCTTGAAGGTAGTTGGTCTTCCCATAACCTATCTGAACCTCTTTGAAGTGATAAGTAGGCGTTGCCAGCAGTAAATAGTAAAAACATAGCTCCTAAAATACCTGCTCCAAAGCCTTGGTCAATTAATTTAAATAATGTTGTTTCAACTAATTCAACAACCGATGGAGGTAAAATTTGAGCGGCAATAGATATTATTTGTTGATCTAAACCATCTTGCTTACCTAGAAACCAAGAAGCTATTGAAAGAGAAATAAGGAGTATTGGAAAGAATGACTGAAGAGTGTAATAAGCAAAAGCAGCGCTTAAATCAATACAATCCGATTTACTCCATCTTTCACAAGCTCCCCATAAACTTTTAATAATCCATGTTGTACTGCGCTGCATATTAATTCTCTTCAAATACTTATTCCAAGATCTTTTTTATTGTATCCAATAGGGATATTTTTCAAGTCTTTTATATATTTATGATGCAACTAATTTTCCAATAATAAATTACCCCATGGTCTTAATACTTTCATTTTTTCTTTTGTTATGGAGGCAATTAAGGGAAAATTAGTATCTTGTAAATCTTGTTTTGCAGTTAAATGCATAGGGTTTATTTCTAACCATTCAATTGAACAATTTAGCTCCTCAAGTAATAGCCATGCTGCCGCAATGTCCCATATTTTAGGAGTTGATTCTATTGCTCCAAAAGTTTGTCCCATTGCAACGCTTGTTAAATTTAAACTGGATACACCAAGAAGTCTTATTTTCCCAGGAAATATAGAACTAGGATTTTTTTGTAAAATTTTTATAGATCTACTGCATAAAGATACGCATTCACTTTTTTGATTATTATTAACCTCAATTTTCTTGTTGTTAAGCCAAACACCCTCTCCTTTGATTGCTACAAATTTTTTCTTTAATGTAGGAATGATTAAAAAAGAAGATTGAGGGGTACCATCCACAAATCTTGCTACCGAAATAGACCAATATGGAATTCCTGCAGCAAAATTTGTCGTCCCATCAAGAGGATCTACTATCCAATAAGCATTTGTATTAGGAACTAACTTTCCTCCCTCTTCACTTAGAACCCCTTCATTTGGAGCAATTTTAGATAGAGCCTCTACAATCGTTTTATCGCTCCATAAATCACAACTTGTGATTAACGAACCATCTGACTTGCTGCTAGCACTGATGTTTCCAAAATCTTTTAATTGGCGATCACTAACCAATTCAAATAAAGATTCTAAATCTTTTAACTGTTGACTGGTTAAATTATTCTTATTCATATTCAGATATTGCAAATAGATTGAATTTCATTTTTGATAAGATTATTTTCCTCGTTACAAATATTACTTATTTCAAGAAAAGTCAATCTAACTAATTCATCTAAATTTAAATTGTAATTATAAATTGAATCAATTTTTTTTGAATTAGCATTACTTAACTCTTTTTGTCTTACAAGAACATCTTTTAGTGTAGATATTCCTATGTCATATCTTAATCTTGCTAATCTTAAGGATTCTTCTGTAGAAGAAATTTCTTTTAGAGATGAAAGAATTTTTTCTTCATTTAATTTTAAATTTAAATAGGCTTTACTAATATTTGTCTTTAGAACATTTTCAAGATTTCTATATGAGTAATCTTCCGATTTTGCATCAGCTTTGCTTGATTTATATAAATTTTTATTTTGCCCGCCGTCAAAAATATTCCAACCAAAGTTTAAGCTTACAGTATTTGTATATGAAGATCCAGATTTTTCAGGGTCTATTTTGACTGACAAAGAATCACCCTTAGAAAACGAACTAGTAAACGTATTACTTATGTAAACATTTGGCTTGTAAACATTCAAATAATTCTTAGCTTGATTTTCTTTGATTGATTTTTGTAGCTTAATATTTTTGAGGGAAAGGCTATTTACTAAACCCTCAGTAATATTCTTGTTTAATTTATGGTTCCAGAAACCTATTAATTTTTGCTTTTGATTAATCTCGAAGTCCCCATTTATATTTAAGATTTCTTTTAGTGCAATTTTATTAATCTGATTCTGAATTTTTTTCTCATTTAGTGATTGCCTATCTCTAGATAATTGTGCTTCAGCTTCAAGAACCTCAAATTTTGTTCCTATCCCTGCATCAAATTTTGACTGAGCGTCTTTCAAACTAGTAATTGATAAATCAAGAGATAATGTTTTGTTTTTAATATCCTGATAAGACTTTTGTAGTTTGTGATATCTAGATTTTGCCTCTTTTATGAGATCTTTCTTTTTAATTTCATAATTATTTTTAGCTATTGCATAATTATTTCTAGCTATTTTAATTTCAGATCCCCTTAGAGGGTCTATTAAGTCTAATTTAATATTAAGGGATGGATTTGCTGAAAATTGCGAAGTTTTTGTAGTTGATAAGCTACTACTATAATTTTTGCCCGAAACATATTTAGGTAATCCACTGGCTTGCAAATCTAATGATGGATATCTTTTAGCGATTTTGCTCGAAAGAGTAAACGTTGTTGAATTGACTAAACTTTCTAATGCTTTAAGTTCTTGATTATTCTTTAGAGTAATATTATCTATTTCTGAATAATTAAGGAATATTTGGTTTTCGTTTTCTTGTAGGATTTCTTCAATATTATTGTTGGCCTTACTTAATAGTGCTTCTTGAGAATTAATATACAAACAAAAAGGCAAAACTAAAATTGGATGTATAAGTTTTCTAAGCATAATTATGTATTTCTTTTGTTTTAGATAAACCGATTAGATTACTAATAATATCATTTGTATCATCAAGAACGTGAATATTAGTTTTCAGTTTATTTGAAACTTCAGTTATATTTTTGTCATCCAAAAACAAATCACTATTAAGCTTTAACATTATTGATGGTATAAATATACTTTCTCCTAGATCCTTATTTTGTAGTCCAGTAATTAAATCTTCACCAGTTAAAAGCCCTGTTACAACTTGATCTTGCCCCCAGTAAACACTTGGCAATCCATATAAATTAATTCTGAGGCCATCAATTTTATTAAGTTTGTTCACTGTTGGAAGTAGTGCTTCGTAAACTAATTTCCCAACAATCCAACTGACTTTTCTTTGTTTATCTATTTTTTCAGGAAGAGATTTTGTTTTAGTTTCCAATATTTTAAGAAAACTTCGTATTGAACCAACCCCATTAGATTCTTGGGGCATATTTTCATATGTTTTATAGCTTGGTAATTTGAGACCAGCTATTAAGTACCATTCGTCGGCAAGCCAACAAAAGCGAGTCCCAATACTTTTTTGTAGAGAGGTTTGAATTTTTTCCACTTGTTGAATAATTTTTCTTGCATATTCTTTGCTTATCGCTATTAAGCCATCGTTTTCAGGCCTAAACTTTGTTAGGCCTACTGGAACTATGGCTGTTGAAAGTACCGTTTTAAAACTTTTTTTATGAAATTTTGCAAGATCGCAAATAGATTTTTCTAAGATTTTACCATCATTAATTTCGGGACATACAACTATTTGCGCGTGTATCTGGATTGAATTTTGTTCTAACCATTCAATTTGTTCAAGAATTTGACTTGCTTTTTTATTTTTTAATAATTGTTCTCTGGTCTTTGGGTCAGTGGCATGTATTGAAATAAAAAGCGGTGATAGTTTTTGAGTAGATATTCTATTCCAGTCATCTTTATTTAAATTGGTTAGCGTTAGATATGAACCATATAGAAAACTTAATCTATAGTCATCATCTTTTACGTAAAGACTTTTTCTTTTACCATTTGGTTGTTGATCTATAAAGCAAAAAGGGCACTTATTATTACATTGTTTGATTGAGTCAAATAATGCATCTTTAAAATTAATTCCTAAATTGTCATCTTGATCTTTTTCAATACTAATGTTGTGAATCTTCTTGTTTTTATCCAATACCGATATATCTAAAATTTCTTCACTAATCAGGATCTGATAATCAATTAAGTCTCTAGGTTTCTTACCATTAATACTAATAATTGAATCACCTGATTCAAAGCCTATTTCTTCAGCAATAGAATTATTTTCAATACTTTCAATTTCTGCTGGATTAATTTGGTAGTTAATATTCGGAATCAAAAGATCATTAGAATCCTCTTTATAATTAATTTCTTTCCACACAATTAAAGACCAATCTTTTATCTTTATATTTATTGTAAACTCATATAAGACTCAAAGTATATTAAATACTCTTAAAATACTAAATATGATTAATTTATTTCAACTATTAAATTAATAAAATATGGCATCTGCATTTTTATTAAACTAGACATAAATTAATTCAAAAATTTTAAAAGCCTTAATGCATTGGAAGAATTAATTACTAAAAAATTAGAAGTGAATGATAATTTGAAACCTAGATTTCATAATGGATTCGATATTGTTAAAAGTACTTTTTTATCTAGACCAATTGCTTTACGACTATGGTCCTCTTTTTTTGTAATTTTGCCAATTTTTGTACAGGCACCATGGGTTAGATTTGCTCCTATTAGTGCTCTTTGCGCTACTTTTTTTATCCTTGCTGCTGCTTTTTTATTGTCTAGAAAAGAGGGAGATAAATGGTTTATTGTAGGCTCGTTATTATTAGGAGTCTCGGGAAGTTGGCTTGGAGGTTGTTTATTTTGGGGCTGGTTAAGTGCTTATCCTATTCTCCATATCCCAGTTGAAGCAGTGGCATTGCCTCTTGCGATTGTAGGACTTGGAACAAAATGGAAAATCGGCTCAAGTTTTTATATCTCGTCTTTATTTGGAACGGCGATTACAGATTTGACAATATTTTTGACAGGAATAATGGATCAATGGAAGGAGGTTATTATTGCGGATTCTGATAATGCTCCATTAATACTTCAGAAAACTTCCGAAAATCTTATTCAATTTAAATCCTTGTCTATTATTATTTTGGCGGCATTAGTACTCTGGTTCATATCAAAAGAAATTTTTAATTATGCTATATCTAATTCGATAAATGGGAAGGCTCTTTTAGTATCAAGTTATGTAATTCAAACTACCTTAATTGTCGATGGTATTTTTATTGTATTAGCAATTATTCAACCAACACTAAGTGGTTTGGTTTAATGCTAAGACCGCCATTTTCGCAAGAATCAATATCTATTGATAAATGGGATGTGATTGTCATTGGTGCAGGAGCAGCTGGTTTAATGACTTGTTTGGAATTGCCAGAAAATTTAAATGTCCTTCTTTTAAATAGGAATACAAGTAAAAGATCATCTAGCAGATGGGCCCAAGGAGGGATTGCATCAGTAGTTAGACCTGAAGATTCTTTTGCTCTTCATGTTGAAGACACCTTAAAAGCTGGAGATGATTTGTGTGACTTATCTGCTGTTGAAATGCTTGTGAAAGAGGCTCCTGGTTGCGTTGATAGGTTACAAAATTTAGGTATGATTTTTGATCAGAGCTCAGATCAACTATCAACAACTTTAGAAGCGGCCCATTCTTGTAGAAGAGTTTTACATGTTAAAGATAGAACAGGGAGAGCACTTGTAGAAGTCTTAGAGGATCATATCGAAAACAAGGAGAATATTTTGCATTGTAGAGGTGTGAGAGTAACAGAATTGCTTATTGAAAAGGAAGTATGTAGGGGAGTTCAGGTATTAGATGGATCTAATTTATATTGGATTACTTCTAAAGCTGTTGTTTTAGCCACAGGCGGAGGGGGACACTTATTTACTAATACTACAAATCCTGCCCAATCTTCTGGGGAAGGAATTGCTCTTTCATGGAAAGCTGGAGCTGCAATAGAGGATTTAGAATTTATTCAATTTCATCCTACAGCATTAAAGTTTTATGGTTCTCCCTGCTTTCTAATCTCTGAAGCCCTTCGAGGTGAGGGAGCAGTTCTCGTTGATAAGAATGGTGAGAGCCCAGTAAAGCATTTGGAAAATGGTGATCTAGCCACAAGAGATCAAGTTAGTAGAGCAATTATGAATAATATGCAAGAAAACGATGTTGATCATGTTGGTCTGGATTTAAGATTTATTGATCCAGAAAAAATTGTAGAAAGATTTCCTACAATTATAAGTAGATGTCAAGATTATGGAGTTAATCCTTTAAATGAGGTGATTCCTGTTGCGCCAGCAGCTCACTATTGGATGGGAGGTGTTCATACCGATTTAAATGCATCTTCTACAATGAAAGGATTATATGCCGTGGGAGAAGTAGCCTCTACAGGAGTGCATGGTGCAAATAGACTAGCTAGTAATTCGCTTATGGAATGCCTTGTATTTGCAAGAAAAATGTCTTGTATCGAGTTGAATGCTCCTTATAACATAAGAAGGTTAGATAGATATACTACGGAAATTTTTATGGATAATCCAAAGGAAGATTTTATCTTAGGTGTTTCAGATAAGATTGATTGTTTGAGAAAATTATGCTGGTCTAATTTAGGTGTCTCTCGTAATAAAAAAAATATGACTGAACTTTTAAAAACTCTTCAAGATGAGATAGATCAACTACAAAAAAATCCTTTACTTGAATGTCTTAATAAAATAGAAATTGATCAAAAATTGAAACTAAGTGAGCCAAATAGGAGAGGACTTAATTTATTGCTTGATTTGCATAATAGACAAATTACAACATTGCTATTGTTAAAAGCTTGTCTTTTTCGAGAGGAAAGTAGAGGAGGCCATTATAGGGAAGATTTTCCAATTAAAGAAACAACTTGGAAATGCCATACTAGGCAGCAACTAAATCACGAAATAATTAAAAGGTTTATTAAAAATTAGAGTCGCCATTATATTCAGTCATTATTGCCAAATCATTTAAATCTTTGACTCCACTATATATTTCACCATTAATTTCCCATGATGGAAACCCTTCAATCTGTTTTTCTCTGCAAAGTTTATATTGATTATCTTTACCGTCTTGTGCGCATTCTATAATCGATAACTCTTTAACTGCTTTTTTACCAAATAATTGTTTTTGATCATGGCAATGTGGGCACCAGTATGCGCTAAACATTTTAATATTATTATCGCTTAAAAATTTAGCAAACTTAATTTTCTGGGGTGAGCTAGTTGTAGTGATTGCAGGAGATACTTTTTCTGTACTTTTAGAAATATCAATTGCATTAGAAGGGTCAACACTATTTGACCATATCAATCCCCCAACAAGAACTGTTAAAACAACAATAAATCCTCTATAAAACATAGGTTCTCTACTTTCAAACTTTGCACCAATCATAGAGATAATAAAGATCGAAATAGATAAAATTGCCGAAAGAATACAAAAAAAACAATAAGCCTTGATTTTAAAGAACATAATATTTAGCAAAAGGATGCTAAACACAGAAGAAGCACAAGAGATTAAAAATATTGCCCACCATATAATCTTATTTAATTTTTCTTTAGGAGAAACTAAATTCAATGATAAAAATATTGAAAATCCTAGTATTGAACCATAAGTAATAACTCCTGCTAATGAGAGAGGAATATTGTATTGACTATTCTCGAATAATGTACCCCAAGGGCTATTTAAAACTGTTTCGCAACCATTTTTGATTCCAGGACATGAAAGAGAGTTAAATAATCCCCAATTTTTCAAGGTAATAGAGCCCGTATCAACTAATCCAATGGTGCTCAGAATAGCAATTATAATTTTTGGCCATTTCAGATCTTTTTTATTTTTACTTCTCAAAGTTTTAAGAGCCATAGATCTTTTATCTTTGTAATTTGCAGAATCTATCCTAATATTATCTTTGAATGAGACTTATTAAAAGTTTCTTTGTAAATTATTTCTTATATAAAATCTAAATTACGTGAAGCAAAATAATCAAAATGTAAAGGATAAAAAAATTTCAAAGGTTGCTTTTAGTCATGTTGGTTGTGAGAAAAATCTTGTTGATACTGAACATATGCAAGGGTTATTAGATAAGGAGGGATATGAAGTAGGAAATGATATAGAAGATGCGAATGTGGTTGTAGTCAATACTTGTAGTTTTATAGAAACAGCTAGAGAAGAATCTATAAGGAAGATAATTGAATTTACTGAACAAGGTAAAGAGGTAATAGTTGCTGGTTGTATGGCTCAGCATTTCAAAGAAGAACTTTTAAAAGAAATGCCTGAAATAAAAGGTTTAGTAGGAACGGGTGATTATCAAAAAATAGCTAAGGTTATCAATAGAGTAGAGAAAGGGGAAATTGTTAATGAAGTTTCAAAAATACCTGAATTTATTGCAGATGAAAAAATTCCACGCTTTGTAGATAAAAATAAATTTGTTGCTTATCTTCGTATCGCTGAAGGGTGTGATTATAAGTGTGCATTTTGTATTATTCCTAAGTTAAGAGGTCCTCAACGCAGTAGGGATATAGAATCTATAGTTTCAGAAGCAAAAAATCTTGCAGCTCAAGGTATTCAAGAAATAATACTAATTAGTCAAATTACAACAAATTATGGTCAAGATATTTATGGTAAACCTTCTTTAGCAAGACTCTTGAAAGAACTGTCTAAAGTTTCAGTTCCTTGGATACGAATTCATTATGCATATCCAACTGGTTTAACTGATGAAGTTATTAAAGCTTTTAAAGATTCAAATAATATAGTTCCCTATTTTGATCTACCTTTGCAACACAGTCATCCAGATGTTCTAAAGAGTATGAATAGACCTTGGCAGGCTTCTTTAAATGAATCAATTTTGAGTCAAATAAGGGAGCAAATACCATCTGCTGTATTAAGAACAAGCTTAATTGTTGGGTTCCCTGGAGAAAATCAAAAACATTTTCAACATCTTTTAGATTTTTTGCATAGGCATGAGTTTGATCATGTTGGCGTTTTTATCTTTTCTCCGGAGGAAGGAACAAGTGCTTTCGATTTGCCAAATAGGGTACCCTCAGAAGTAGCTGATGCGAGAAAAGATAATATAATATCTATTCAACAAAATATTTCTAAGAAAAAAAATCAGTTATATGTGGGTACTACGGTTAAAGTATTAGTAGAAAAAATATCAGAAAATAAAGAACTGATAGGACGTTCTTATAACTTCGCTCCTGAAATAGACGGCAATGTCATCTTATCTATTAAAAATAATGAAGATGAAAAAAATTATATCGGTAAATTTGTTGAAGCAAATATTTGTTTTGCGGATGAATATGATTTATATGGAGAGGTTATAAAAACCTTATGAATTTTTTTAAATTAATTTAACTGCTCTTAAAAGTTTATCTAATAAGAAAGCGGCTCCAAAACCAAAACCTAGAAATGCAAAATAGAAAATGATGTTCATTTATCTTTTATATTTTTATTTAATTTAGCACCTCAATAAGAATTAGAATTCTTTCGTTTAATTTCTTAATCTTGAATGTAGGATAATTGTTTGTATAAGCATTCTTCTGCTTTTTGTAACTCTCGTCCTAAATATAAGGCATGATCAAATCTAGATATTAGATCATTACGCTTTTCTGTTATTGCTATTCCAATCTCTTTAGCGCTAATTCCTGTGAAGGTCTCATTACAAGTTTTGATTTCCTTTGAGTCACATTTAATAGGCTCATTAGTTTTTGGATCTATTGCATATCCTTCTTTATTAATAGTATTTAAATAATGTTCTAAGATGATTTTTTTTGTCTCCAAATCTATCTTTATAATAAAATATCCATTAGGGTCTAGCTCAATATATCTATTAGATAAATCATTATCTATATCTATTTTTTTTTCAAATATTTTAATAAAATCCATCTTCAAATTTTTAATAAAATTATATTATTAATATAAACAATTATCAGATCAATTAATTTCTATTTTATTTAAAAGGAATAGAATTATTTTCTAACTCAATTTCTTTCAAAGTTTGAAAATTAACTTCATTTAACCAAGGGGTAATTATATTTTTCATGTTTTTGTTAAACCATTTGTGAAAACTTTTAGCACCTTTTGCATAAAACCCTCTTCTTCTTTTATGTTTACCTCCTGCTCCAGGATCAAAACTTTCAATGTTATTTTTTATTGCCCACTCAATAGGCTGGTAATAGCATAATTCAAAATGTAAGTTAAGTACTTCTTCTTGACTACCCCAATATCTACCCCATATATATTTTTCATTTTTTATACACATTGACATTGCAATCGTACTTTCAGAATCATTTCTTGATGCACTAAAAAACAATAGATTTCTTTTATTTTCAAGAATGTTTTCAAAAAATTCAGAGGTAAGATATTTGCTACCCCATACTCCCCATCTCAAACAATGCTGCTCGTAGAAATTATGCATTTTTTGAACCATTTCTAGATTTATATCCTCTTCTGTATGAATTTTGATCTCGAGATTTTGTTTTGAAATTGATTTTCTTTCTTTTTTAATGTTTTTTCTTTGATTAGAGTTGAATCTGGATAAAAAATCATCAAATGTCTTTTCCCCATTATTCTTCCATTCACTACTTGTATTTATCCATTCCTGATATCCTAAGGATTTTAGATGTTTTCCCCAATCTTCGTTTACATATAAGAAATTGCAACTCAAGATATTATTTTTCAAAGCAAAGTCATCAATATGTTTTATTAATGAATTTGTAATCTCAATTTTATTTTTATTTTCTTTATATAAAAATTCGTATCCATTAATAGGGCTGTAAGGGCTCATCCCAATGAGCTTAGGATAATAATTTAAATTTAAATCTTGAGCTAATTTTGCAAAGGATTGATCAAAAATAAATTCTCCATAACTATGATTTTTAAGAAAAAGTGGAGCTATTCCGCATATTTCTTCATTTTCATAAGCAATAAAATATAAAGGTTGCCATCCAGTTTGTCTTGAGACACTTTTCGATAATTCAAGGTTATAGAGCCATTCCCATTCATAAAATGGATTGTTGATTTCTTTTCTTAATTCATTCCATGTTTCTTTATTTATTTCTTGAATTGATAGTTTAATTTCAATTTTGTGCTCAATATGATTCATATTTTTTTTACTTTAATCATCTTTAGTTTTTCTTGTGTAATGAATATATATTTCATTTCTATCTAATTCTTGAATCGATTTTATATTCCAAAATTGCTTTAAATTAAAAATTTTATTTGTTTGTTCAGCAGGTATCCATGTAAATTTCCCTCCAATAATTCTTGGGGCTATTGTAATTTTGATTTCATCAATCAAATCTTCTTTTATAAAAGAATTTATAAGATTTGCTCCACCAAGAAGTGCTAGACGATTGATTCCAGCTTTTTTAATACTTAACAAGGTTTTACTCCAGGAATTTTTGTAGAAAATTTCTTTATCAAAATCTTTAGTCTCTATTGCATCTTTTTTATTAGAGCTGATTAACCATCTTTTAATTGGTTGATTGAAATAATTCCAATCTTTTTTAAATTTTTTGCTATTGGAGGCCACTATAGAAATAGGCTGATTTTTTGAAATTTTTATTTCGCCATTTTTACAATGATTTTTTACTAAATATGTACTTTGATGAGCTTTTAGAGTTCCCAATCCAAAAATGGTAGCGTCAACTATTGATAAGTTTTCATCTAACATTCTCCTATCTTCCTTACTTCCAAGATGAGATTCACCTCCACTTGGGAAGGCAATCCTTCCATCTAAACTAGAAGCGATAATGATCGCTATGCTTGGAGTATTCAAGCTTGAGCAACTAAAGAGTTAGTAAGATTTCTTTGCAAAGAATTTGGTACGCTTTGTTCAACATAAATTTCCGCAGCATTATTTGGGCTCTCTTGAAGTTTTATCTTGTGCAGATTTGCTCCAATTTTTTTAATCGGAGATGAGAGAATATCAGCAATGTGTAGTGCAATATTTTCACATGTTGGGACGCAAGTTTTAAAATATTCGATATCTTTGTTTAAGAAAGTATGATCAAACGGTTCAACTATAAGATCATCAATAATTGCTTGTAATGAAGTTAAATCACATATCATCCCAGTTCTTGGATCAATTTTTCCTCGGACAGTTACATCGAGAAAATAATTATGTCCATGTCCATTTACTCTGGCACATTTCCCATAAATCTTCTTGTTTTCATCAAGAGAAATCTCATCTTTTGCTAATCGGTGAGCAGCATTAAAATGACTTTGAATTGTTAATAAAGCTTCCATGTTTTTTCCATAGTAATCTGCCCATAAAGTTGGGCTTTCATAAAGTCTTAAACTTGTAAGAGGTAGTTCATCTTTTAAACGATTCCAGATAACTTTAACTAGAGCCTCAGTCGTTGGAAGAATGCCTTCTTGACTATGAATATTAAATTCAGGCCATACGTCATTTAAAAAACGAAAATCTAATTGTCCAGTGACCTTACTCTTAATAGAATGTTTTACATCAGAAAGATTAAGGACCATTCCATCCGAGTCAAGTTTGCCCCCCATTGATACGATAAGTTCGTAATTATGGCCATGTCCTGGAGCTATACTACATTTCCCAAAAAGAGAGAAATTATCTTCTGAGCTTTTTTCAGGAAGCCAATAACGATGACTCGAACTAAAACAGGCACGTCGAGTTATGACGCATTCACGTCCCTGGCCATGTAATGGTTTGGTATGTGTAAAAGTCATAAATGTCTGTAATAATACTATCTTAAGGTTTTATATACTCTTTTGTCTGTATGGAAAAATCTATTATTGAGAAAACAAACAAAATCATTAAAGGAAGAAGTATATATTTGATAGGTATGATGGCTAGTGGTAAATCTAAAACTGGTCCAGTATTAGCCGAGTTATTGAGGTATAAGTATATTGATCTGGATAAATTAATAGAGAATATAGCAAAAAAAACAATTAATGAGATGTTCCAGGAAGATGGAGAAAAAGCATTCCGAGAACTAGAAACAAATTGCTTAAAAGAAACAATTAAAATCCCTTCTTTAATCGTTTCTACTGGTGGAGGAATTATTTCTAAACCAGAAAACTGGGGTGTTTTAAGGCAAGGAATTATTATTTGGATTGACACAAAGCAAGAGATTGCTCTTGAGAGGTTGAAAAAAGATATTGAAAATAGACCTCTATTACAGGGAGAAGATTTAAGTGATTTATATAACCAAATTTTTCAATCTAGAAAAAATTTATATTCTCAGGCTGACTTAAGAGTTGAGGTTAATAACGAAGATGTTGAAGAAGTTGCAAAACAAATAGTTTATGGAATTTACAAAAAAATTATAAATTAATCAGGTTCCACTCTCACAGCAAACCATTTAATAACGAATCCAAATTTTATTTCTAATTCATAAGTACTTTCTAATAATTCTTCGAGAAATTCCTCATTGGAATAATCTTTTTTTTGATATATAGTTGATGAATCAACCTTATGAAGCCAATTTCTTAACCATAATATTGCTTCTTTTTTAGTTACTATTTTTTCTTTTGAATCTGGCTCTAATAATACAAAATGGTCTTCAGATCTTATTAATGGATTAGACATGATTAAAAATTTTTTAGGATTAATTATTTTTCTAATTATTCAAGTAATTTCTTTAGATAATGCATTTGCTTTCAATGATCATAATGTAAGAGAATTTTTAGATGAAAGAGAAAATTTATGGCCAGAACTATACTTACCAAATTTTAAATTTTCAAATACTTCAAGAGATTTAATTTATCCTAATTGGTTTGAGGGTAATTGGCTTGTTACTTCTCAAGATTTAGAAGATGAGTCTCAAGCACCAGTGATTTACAAAGTAAATTTTTTCAAAAATAATTTAAATGAAGTTATTGGTAATCGATCGAAAAATTCTGAGTCAATTGGTAAAGCGATATTTGGTGATACTTTGATTAAAGTTGTTAATGATCCTAAATCAATTAACAAACAAATTACTTATTTAAAAGATGATCTATATATTGATTCAAGGATCACAGGAAGAAATCAAATTCAAGATGATGATATGTTTTTTGCTGACGAATTAGTTATTCAAACTCTACATAAACCAGGAGCATCTAGGGTTAATCAGGTCGAGACAATTAGTAAATTTCAAAAATGTAATCGTCATAATTCCAATTCAGAGAATACTTTAAAACCTAATATCTGCGGTTTTCAATATATTGCTACATACGGTTCAAAAGTTGGAGATCCCTCAGTGCATGCAATTAAAACTAGTAAATTTAAATTATCGTTTGAATTTATTGAGAATTAGCACTAAAAAGATATTCTTCTATGTTGTTTCTCCAAATAAATATATTTTCTAAATAAGGATTATTTATGTATTCTTGGCAACCTTCCCCTGAAAGAATTGGTCCCGATGATTTTGGAAATTTAAGAAGAGATAATTGTGCAGCAATTGCAATATCAGCTATTGATAAATTATCGCCTATCAAATATTTTTTATTAATTAGGGCTTTAGATAAAGCCTCTAATATTTTTTGCAGTTCTAAATTGTCTTTGGTAGAAAAAACTACATTAGAAATTTTACTAAGATTTTTAAAAGGTAATTTATCAACTAAACCTTTTACTGAAGATGGTATTTCGTCTGGAAGTAAAGCAGTGCGTAGTTGTGGATTCTCTATTGCTGATTTAATCAGAGCTTTTCTACAAGTTGAAGCCATAGTAGTGTCAGCCCAATCTTCTATTAATTTGCATTGTGCAAACAATAAAGGATCTTCTGGAAAAAGTGGATTATTATCATTTTTTTTATTTATATATTCGCAAATAATTGTAGAGTCACTAATAATTTGATCATTATCATCAACAATTATTGGGACTTGTTTTTGACCTGATATCTTAAAGATTTCAAATTGACCTAAGCCTGGTGTAACTTCTTCAACTCTATATTGCAATTTCTTAGCGTGAAGAGCCATTCTTGTCTTTAAGCAAAAAGCGCTATGTCTAAATTGATATAATGTAATCATGCTGTTTAATGTTTGTTAAAACTTAGCTAAAAAAGTAATCAAATTGTGGAGCTAATGGGCCAATTTTTCTCTAATGTTGCAAGATATCCTAAGTATTTAATTTCTATTATTGCTGGAGGATTAGTTGCATTACTAGAACCTTTATTTAAAAATAGATCAAATCCATTAACATTGGTAGGTTTAATTTCTTCAGTAATAAGTGCCTTCATAACATTTTATTTCGTACTAAAAGCAATGACTAATCCAATCAACTTATAACAATAATGCCTAATAATTATCGGATTGCAAAAGTTTCTTCTTTGTTGAAAAAAGAGATAACTCTTATTTTGCAGAATGATTTGGAAAATGATCTATTAAGGAGTAATTTTATTAATATTTCAAAAATAGATTTATCAGGAGATTTGCAATTTTGCAAGATTTATATAACTTCAACTGCTGAAGAAGCAATAAGAAAAGAAATTGTTGAAGAATTAAAT